>Ga0101944_10000100_pt1 | contig 285252 bp, 255 predicted proteins | sample DewCreD2012metaG_FD_75245 | JGI IMG/M metagenome (GOLD analysis project Ga0101944, IMG submission 75245) | Hot spring sediment bacterial and archeal communities from British Columbia, Canada, to study Microbial Dark Matter (Phase II) - Dewar... ... | reverse complement strand
TCGGGCGGTCTACACCGCCTTCGGCGAGTTGGTGATGGCCGACGACGGCCACGGCCAGCCGGCGGCCGTGTCGCGTTACGGCTACGCCGGCGCGTGGGGCTACGAGACCGGCCTGGACGACGCCGGCGAGCCCGACCTGCCGCCGCTGCCGTTCATCCACGTCGGCGAACGCTGGTACGACCCTTCCTCCGGCCGGTTCCTGCAACGGGATCCGATCGGGATCCGCGGCGGCATTAACGTCTTCACGTATGGACTCGGCGATCCGGCGAGTCGAGTCGACCCGCGCGGGCTGTCCAATATCGCTGGCGTGGTTGGCGAATTGATTGAGGGGGTCGACTTTACAATTACGATCATCGGAGCCGGCGTCGACGTGGCGAACGGTAACTGGGGCGATATTGGTGTGACCATCGGAGAGGAGGTTGGGACCACCATACTCAATCTCTACGGGCCCGCCGGTGCGGTTCCCGTGGTCACCGTGGCCAAGTGGTGCGTGCAAATCGGCATCGCGGTATCAAACGCATATAACGAGGCGATGCAGGACTCCATGTCGGCACCTGGTCTTCCAATCGTTAAAGGCCCAACCGACGTGTTAAGAGGAGGTTTAGCGGAACAGTGGCTCCGTCGTGCCGGGACCGTTTCCGCGTTCGGCGCCGGTCATGCCATGCTTGGGCCGTGAACCGGAAGCATGGCACGCGACGACATCGTTTCAGGGAGAAACCATGCAATTGCTGATACCTGGAGTATTCGCGACGCTGCTCGTTGCGGCGACGTTGCTCGCCCAGACGGCGTCAAAGTCAAAGGTGGCAGAATCAAAGGAGCTGCGGGCGTCGCGGCTGATCTTGACGGATTCTCGTGGGCGCGATCGCATCCGCCTGTCCGCTGACGAGGAGGCAGCATCGATCGTCGTGCTGGATCCCTCTGGAAAGGCTCGACTCAGCGTCTCGGTGCTGAAGGATGGATCGGCCGGCTTTCACATCTACGACCCTTCTAAACGCCTGTTAGGTGAGTTTGCATCGATGGCCGATGGCACCTCGCAGGTCGTCGTCTACAATCGCGAACGCACGCACAGCAGCATGATGGCCGCCAGCCAGAAGGGCATATCCGGCTTCGGGATGTACGACGCCCAGGACCGGACGATCGCGGGGCTGCTATTGCTGGAGGACGGAACCCGCCTGTTGGCGCTCTCCGATCGCGCCGCGGAGCGTAAGGCAACGCTGACGATCGACAACCAGGACAGCCCGTCGCTGTCCCTAACGAGTCGTGACCAGCGAACGCGGGTTATACGCGTACAGCCGCAGAAGGATTAGATCGCGCTGTCGGCACCCTCAAGGCAACTACACGCTGCCAGCGCCCCATCGACAGTGCCGCAGTCGGCAGGCAAACTGGAGCCGCAGCCTGCGAGGCGGCCGGGTCGCGAACGCCTCTCCGGCCCGGCGGGTGATTGGGTTGGGCACGATTCGAGGGGACTTTCTGTGCGTGCCCTCTTCAGCAAGCTGATGTCCGGTGTGCGCGAGTTGCGTCGCCCGCTGCTGTTTGTGGCCGCCATTACGACGTGGAGCGCCGTGCCGATATTGGGTGTGTATTTGTTCCGTCGGGGTTATCCGAGTGCGGGCGGGCTGATCCTGTTAGCGGTGATTTTTCTGAGGTTCTTCAAACTGGCCGTAATTCGTGCGGCCTTTCCGGATCGGCTTTCGGTCTTGCGGGGGTTCACTGTGTTGGTCGTCATGGTAGCGGCGCTGAAACTGCACCGGCTCACTGACAGTTCTCAAATCCAGTCGGCTCATGAGAACAAGCTCACGTGGCTTATTTCCGGGATCATATCGTTGGCCTTACTGGTGATCTCGTTCACAAGTTGGGGCTCGCGGCACCTTGGCAATAGGGATGGGTCATGATCGCTTACCAGGACGCCCGACTCCCTTGCACGGCGCGTCCTCAGCGAAGGAGTGGCCGGCCGTAGATCGTGATCCGCGACCGCTGGGAGGTAGTGGGCGGGCAGGCCGTGAACTGCCTGCGGACGTTCGCCCGGGAGTTTCGCTATGATACCGATCGGGCGAGGTACCTGATGCGCGACCTGGACCTGGCGACGCTCGAGCCTTCGGCGTCGTATGCCGGCCTGTGGACCGACTACGCGCAGGACACGGCCTACGGCGATTACACGCTGTCGCCGGGCGCTGGTGGCCCCGAGGCCGCGACCGCGGCGCGCTACCAGCCGGGTGCGTGGGAGCGGGCGGGCGACGCGTTGCGGGTGCATCACGGCGACCAGATCGGAACCAGCCGGTTCATGACCGGCGCAGGGGCGCGGACGGCGCGTCGGGCGGTCTTCACCGCCTTCGTTGAGTTGGGAATGGCCGACGACGGCCACGACAGGGTGCGACGATGGGTTCCACATGGATGAGCGGAAACAGTGCTCAACGAGCCGTCGTAGGCATCGGCTTGGCTCTAACGACGATCGCCCTGCTCTGGTGGTGGCAGCGCGCTCGGCGCCGACGCATTCTTGGAATCGATGCTTCCAAACCGCGACTCCGGTTTTGCGCCGACGAATCGCGTGACGTCTTCGTGGCTCGACTACTCTTGCTCGTCGCGACTGGCACTTCCATCATCGTCATCTGCCGGCCCCCGTGGGCCGACGCGCACCTGGATAACCTGAGGTGGACGATGCTCGGGTTCCTCCTCGGTGGCGTCATCATCCTTTACCGTCGGCGACGAGCGTATCTGCGGTCGATTTGCTGCGATGAGAACGGCATGGTGTGCGTGGTGTGCGGGTATAGGTTGCGTGGTCTTCCGGACCGAGGGACTTGCCCAGAATGTGGCGAAGAGTACACCAGCAAGTTCGTGCGCCGCTACTGGCGGCGCGCGAGACTCCTGTAACGTATCTACGCGAAACGGACTCGGCCATCCGTTTCCGGTCCTCACTGCCCGGCATCGATCGCATTTCGTGACCGTTGGCAGGTGGTCACCGGGCAGTCGTTGAATTGCCGGCGGACGTTCGCCCGCGAGTTTCGTTATGATACCGGTCGGGCGAGGTACCTGATGCGCGACCTGGACCTGGCGACGCTCCTGCCTTCGGCGTCGTATGCCGGCCTGTGGACCGACTACGCGCAGGACACGGCCTACGGCGACTACACGCTGTCGCCGGGCGCTGGTGGCCCCGCGGCCGCGACCGCGGCCCGCTACCAGCCGGGCGCGTGGGAGCGGGCGGGCGATGCGTTGCGGGTCCACCACGGCGACCAGATCGGAACCAGCCGGTTCATGACCGGCGCGTCGGCCCAGACCTTGCGCCGCGCGGTGTACACCGCGTTTGGCGAGCTTGTTCTGGCCGACGACGGCCACGGCCAGCCGCCGGCGGTGTCGCGTTACGACTACGCCGGCGCGTGGGGCTACGAGACCGGCCTGGACGACGCCGGCGAGCCCGACCTGCCCCCGCTGCCGTTCGTGCACGTCGGCGAACGCTGGTACGACCCCTCCACCGGCCGCTTCCTGCAACGGGACCCGATCGGAATCGCGGGCGGGTTGAATTGGTACGCTTACGTGCTTAACCAACCGTTGCATGCCGTTGATCCCCGCGGACACATGTGGGAATGGGTGGCTCACTCGGTCCTTGCTGTAACGGACGCGATCTCGAGCGTCACCGGCATTGACCTGGATAACCCGGAGGCTGTGCACGTCGCATCCCAGGGCTTTGCTGAAGCGGGTGTGGCCGCGGCGGGATGTGTGGCAGGCTTGGTGGCGCCTGGCGCTACGGGGCTGGTGATTGGGTTCGGCGGTGAGATCGCCCAGCAGAGCGGAATCGTGACGACCGGCAACAAAGAGATTGATGGCATCGTCTCCGCCGGCAGCCGCGGCATGGGCATCGGGGGGCTTCGGCCGGGTCCCAAGCCGCGTCCACCGAAGCCGCCGCTGTGGGATGCTTTGAGCAAGCGAAAATAACCTGACGACTATTCGCTGCGCGGGAATAAGACGGTCGCGCGCAACCCGACCCAAGTAGCCGGAGCTGGCAATGCAATCTGAACTCGACGAAGCTCAGACACCAAACGGCACGGTACCCATCGCTCGCCGGATGAATGACGTCTTCGGCGGCCGGCCGGAGCAGGCGTTCGCCATTTGCTGGTGCATGGCCGTGTACCTGCTCAATGACTTGGTCGACGTCTCGAGCGCGCCGACCACCTGGCGAGTAACGGCGTCTCTCGCAGCGATTGCGCCGCTCGCCGTGCTTGTCGTGCGTGACCTCGTCGACCAACGGCATGCGCGCCGGGCTCGCGCCTGGCTCGAGCGCGCGGCGCTCCCCGCCGCATCGGACGGGCCCATGACCGAACGACCGTGTGCACGTGTCGTCGTTGTCGGTGAACGGCCGTCGCGACGAAGACTCTTCATGGTTGTAGAACGCGCGCCGCAGACGTTGCGTGTGAAGTGCTGGTGGTCGCCGACATGGGGCGCGCTGCTGACCATCGTCAATCTGCTCTACCTGGTCTTCGACCTCGATCGATTCGTTTCCACAGCGACTTTTGTGGCCGCGATCTACGGTGCGACGGCGCTCGTCCTTGCCGCAAGGTATGCGAGTGCGGTCCGCTACACGCTCGACCCGGGTTGCCTGGAGATCGTGTGCGACCGCGCCAAGCAGGTGATCGACCTGACGGGTTCGCGAATGGTGGTCGACTTGGAAAACGGGGTCATCATCGTCGCCGACGCTGACGGGCGCGAGACATGCCTTGACACGGCCGCCTTGGTTCGTCCGGTGCGATTCGCCGCGACGCTAATCCGATGTGCGAAAGTCGCCGACGGCCGGCTACACCCCGGTGGTTGATGCTTCAGTGATAAGAGGAGTACACTCGACTGTGGTCGGGCCACCGGCGTCCCGCGTTGCACCCTTCAACCCAACGCGTCGGACGGCCCGCGGTCAGCCATCGGGCTGGCGCGGCAGGTACTTTTGGGGGCTAGCACACGTGGTGGGGGGCCGAAGTGTTCGCGTGGCATCCGGGACATCTCGATCTGCCGCCGGCTTTCGCGGTTGTCGACGCGGCTCAACGACGTCATGGGCGGAGGAGACAGAGGTCCGCTTGTAATGCAGGCCGGTCTTGGATGCCGGCCAAACTTCCTTCAACCAGCGGCACGCTGGCCGGCGCGGGCGTGGAATCAAGGGGAACGTCGAGCCCGTCAGGGCGACGCCGGACGCGTGAGGGCGTCCGTGCCGAATAGCGGGTGATGGGACTTGAACCCACGACATTCACGTTGGCAATGTGACGGGCCGCTATGTAAGTCTATATCGCACAAGCGGTTACAGGTAGCATCCGAATTGCTTGTACTAAATCTTGTACCGACGAACCGGAAATCGAGCACGCCGGGCCGGCTGAGGCGATGCCGGCAACCGCGGCTGGCGCGGTGAGCGCGGGCGACGCCGACGGTGCGGTCGAACACTTCGCCGAAGCCGTTGCCATGCTCGCCCGCCTGCCGCTCAGCGACGCCGAACGAGCCGAAGCGGTACGCCGGATGCTTGCCGGCCAAACCGCGAAGGGGCTAGGTTCTTTCCAGCCTTCGGCCGAGTCGGGGTCCCCCACCACCTCGAAATTTTATGCACGACATCCGTAAATCTCTGAAACAAAAGGGCTTAGCATTGATCTTCGCGATGCTGGCCCGGCTGACGCGCCTAGGTACTTCCTGATTAGTGACTCGATGGTAACTACGCCGGGAACAGTCGCGAAATTGGTGAAAATTTCTTTGAGGCCATCGTATCCCGGCCGCCGGCGGCTGGCGGGTGCCCAGGGGTGGCCGCCGGCGTGACGTGCAACAGAAGCCAACATGGCGCGATTTAGCGGCATCGCCGAGAGAATCACGCATGAGCCGCCCTGATGCCTCCCCGATGCTCCCCTGGTGCCCCTAATGCCCCCGAATGGCTGTCCCGTGCTCCCGTTGTGGCCGCTTCGACCCGCTCGCTAGGCGAACGTCGTCGAAGAACGCTGTAGCCGCCGAGGCGTGGTTCGCGTCAGACTGGGCGTAGCCTCGGTCTGTGGCGGAGCCGCAGTCGCCAAGGCGTGCTTGATCTTCTCCGAGGTCATGCCTTCAACCCGTAAGACCAGCACACTTGGGCGGGATTCCGAGCAACCCGAGATATGCCCGCTCGGCTCGGATTGCCACGTGAATGATACAGTCGTTTTCTCTCATATTTCGACCGGCCGGCGGTCAGACTGACTGTATCTCACCGGACGACGTAGCACCGGCACCGTGCTGCATCGAACGGACCTGCTGCATCTTCGGGGGTTCCGGGTGTCACTAGCCCAACGAGTCCTACGAGTCCTACGAGTCTCACGAGTCCGACGAGTGCTACTAGTCGAACTAGTGCGACTAGTCGCGCCATTGCTGATATGGGCTTGACAACAGAAGATACCGCGCTAAGCTACAAGGGAGAAGGAGACTCGAACGTGATGTCATGAGATGGAGCATTGCGAGTCTTCAGACATGGATGTCTTCCCGCGGATGATCGGGTTAGCGCGACAGACTGTTAGCGGTTCAGCGGCCGGCGGATCACAAATCGCGCCCGATTCATCGCGTCGATCTGACGCATCACTTCGCGGAACAGAATCTACAACCACGAATGCCTTCCACGTGCTCGGAGACTCGCAAGTGCGAGTCGGCGCGGCGGGGGCTGCTTGTGCATTTGGGAGTTGGTTCATCATGAGAAACACGAATGCAGACACGTTCGAGCGCGACACGCAGACAGGGGCGACCGATGAGTTGCTGCTGTCCATCGAGCAGGTTCAGCGCCTGCTCGGCGGCTGCTCGACTCGCCATGTTTATCGCATGGCGAGTGCCGGCCGGATGCCACGCCCGATCAAATTCGGCGGACTGACTCGATGGCGGTCTGCCGAGCTGATCGAATGGGTGAACGCCGGCTGTCCACCGGCGCGCTCGGTGAAGGGGGCGGCGCGATGAGTCAGATATCGCCGTGCAACAACGAAGGTGAGGGTCGCAAGCGCGACGCGCACGCGCTGCTTGAGTCACGCCGCCGCGTGTATGTGCTGCGCGGTCGGCGGGCGCTGTTGGCGCGATTGCTGGCCACCGGACGCGCCACCGCTGACGACGTGCGGGACGCGGTGGACCTGCCGCGCAATGTCAACCCGGTCTGTCTCGGCGCGGTGCCTACGTTGCTGGCGCGGGCTGGCATCATCGAGTCTGAAGGTTTCACGAAGTCACGCCGGCCGGACGCGCACGCCCGGCCGGTGCAAGTGTGGCGGCTGGTCAACCGCGCTGCGGCGTTGGCCTGGCTGGTCGATAACCCCGACCGACCGGACCCGACCCCCGAAGAGGGAGCCGGGCCGGTGGCCGGTCAACCTGGACCGCGATCGCCTGACGTTGCCGCGTCGGCGATCGCCTGAGAAAGGATCTTCACATGGATGATATTCCCCTACGAAAGCGATTGCAAGACATCCTCTCGCCCCCCGAAAGGGGGGCTATCCGCGACGCATGGAACAGCGCGTCGGCCGCCCCGGACTTCGCGCCGCTGCCGGCCGGAAACTACGAATGCCACGTTCATAGCGTCAAGCTGTTCACCGCTCGGACCGGGACGCCGGGCGTGAAGGTCCGGTTTGATGTATGCGAGGGCGAACACGCCGGCCGGGCGTTGTTCCTCGATTGCTGGCTTACGCCCGCCGCCATGCCGCGGACGAAACGCGACTGTCAGAAGCTGGGGTTCGATTCATTTGAACAGCTTGAGGCTGCCCGGTCCCCATCGAGGCGCTTTCGATGCAAGGTGCGCGTGGCGCTTCGGCGCGACGATGCCGGGAACGAGTTCAACCGCGTGATTCACTTCGACGTGCTGCGCGTGGACGAACCCGAGCGCGACCCGTTCGCGCCGATCGACGACGACGCGACCGACAAGCCGGAAGGCGGTGCGTCGTGCAATTGACACACTGCCAATACCGATACGGCTTCCGGGTGCTCGGAGATTGCCGACAATCTCGGCGGTTGGTCGATGCCGACAAGGCCTTAGCGGCCTATGCCGCGTGCGACTCGCAGGCCGAGTGCCACCGCGAATCGTACCTGAGCGCGTTCACCTTTGGCGCGGACTTCCGCGAACACCTGGCCGCGACCGGCTCGACGGCAGGATTCTCGGGGCCGTGCTGGGCGCCGTGGGTGTGGTTCGACGTGGACCGTGAGGGAAACTTACCGGCGGCGCTGGAGGATGCCCGCCGGTTGTGTGCGGTGATTACTTCGCTGGGGGGCGGTGAGGATGACGTACTGGCATTCCTGAGCGGCGGAAAGGGATTCCATCTCGGCGTTCCGTCGGCTGCGTGGCAACCCGAGCCCGGGCCCGACTTCCACCGCATCGCCCGGCGATTCGCCGAGACATTGGCCGAGCGGGCCGGAGTGACGATTGATGCGGGCGTGTACGACAAGGTGCGGTGCTTTCGGGCGCCGAACAGCCGGCATCCGAAAACCGGTCTCTATAAGCGGCGGTTGTCGGTCGATGAGTTGATGCACCTTGGCGTCGATACGATCCAGCAGCGCGCCCGTGAACCCTCGGAGTTTGAGATACCGACGCCGAGATGTCGCAGCGAACATGCTGCCGCGTTGTGGTCCGAAGCGGTTGACCAAGTGCACCGCGAAGCGGACGGCCGGGCCGAGCGACTGGCGAGCGGCGCGACAGCAATCAGGCTCAACCGGGCGACTCTCGATTTCATCCGCGAAGGCGCATCCGTAGGCGACCGGCACCGCCTGCTTTACTCGGCGGCGGCGAACCTGGCCGAGCTGGGCGCGCCGCTGCCGCTGTGTCTCGCACTGCTCGAAGAAGCCGCGCTCGACAGCGGCTTGCCTCCGTCGGACGTGCGGCGAGCGGTCGAAAACGGCTGGGCGAGCGTCCAGCCGACGGTTCGCGAAGCGCTCGATACGTTCGGCGGCGAAGTGGTCAGCGTGCGGGCGGTTCCGGCCGACGCTTCGGCGGGGGGCGGGAAGGGTGGTGCGCCATGACCGCACCGCCGCCGTATCAGACCGCGGCTGACGTGTTCGAAGTGTGGCGCGCCGCGCTGTTCAGCAGGGCTGCGCCGCCGCTGTACGCAATTGGCACCGGCGCACTTGCTACCGTCGAAATCGGGCCGGGGCGCGTGGTGCTGGTCGGCGGCTTACCGGGCGGCGGGAAAACCGCGCTGGCGATGCAATGGGTAATCGAAGCGCTGCGGAACGTGCCAACGCTGCGGGCCGTGGTCGCGAATGTCGAAATGTCGCCCGCGGTGCTGCTCGATCGCCAACTGGCCCGGCTGTCGGGTGTTCCGCTCGACGCAATCGCCAAGCGGAAGCTCGGCGCCGAGCACGCCGACCGCATCGACCGCGGGCTTGCGACGCTCGAATCCGTGGCCGGCCGGCTGGCGTTCGTCGCGCCGCCGATCGGCCTGGACCAGATCGCGGCGACGGCCGACGACTTCCGCGGGTCTTTGCTGTTGCTGGACTACCTACAGCGCATCCGGCCGCCGGGCGAGCACGCCGACAAGCGCGGCTCGGTCGATGCCCTGATGGATTACTTACGTCGATTCGCGGATGCCGGCTGTGCGGTGTTGGCAGTCTCCGCGATGGCTCGGACCAAGGATCGGCGCGGCCGTTCATCCTACGAGAGCGACGGGCTGAGTCTGGCCAGTTATCGCGAAAGCTCGGAACTGGAGTATGGGGCCGATACGGCCTACGTACTGGCGCCGAATCACGACAACCCCGAGGCCGTGACATTGCGTTGTTTGAAGCATCGGCACGGCGAGCCGGTGGACGTGAACTTGCTGTTCGAGCGGCGCGTTCAATCGTTTCGGCCGGTCGAGGCGGAGCCGGCGACGGTGGATCGCGGGAAGCTCACGGCATCGCTGCGGGCCTTGTGGGGCTCGACGCCCGCGGCGGCGGACGATGACGGGGGCGACGAATGACCAACTCTCGCATCATCCCGCCCGGCGAAGTGCTTCCGCCGATGGACCAGAGCGAGCGGCCGGCACGTCGCAACGGGCGCGCTCCGACGGATGCAGAGCCGAAGCCGAAGCGGAAACCCGGCCGAGGCGGTGGCGGCATCCGGAAACGGTTCCAGTTGCTCAATGCGTTTGTCGATGCCGCGCTGGCCAGGCTCGGCTCGGTGGATGTAGCGGTTTGGCTGGTACTCTATCGGCACGGACAGCGGGACGGCACCGCGACGGCTGCGGTCTCGGACCTGAAGCGCCGGACCGGATATCAAGATGCGGCCGTGCGGCGAGCACTTCGGCGGCTTCGGGACCGTGGGCTTATCGACCGACTGAAGCGCGGGACGCTGGCCGGCGGGCCGAGCGTCTATCGTCTTCGGGAGCCGCCGTGAGCACTGCCGTCGTTGAGTTGCCAACCGGTACCGCCGTACCGCTCATTACGGTACCGCCGTACCGGTATCACAGTGTATATCTTACAGATATACACACACACACTGTGTGTGCACCTGTGGCGGTGCACACAGTGTGTGGGAGAGAATCCGATCCGCTGCCGGCCTGACGACCGGTCAACCGCGCAGCAGGGCTTGAGCCATGACCCCCGAAGGAACTGATCTATGGGCACCGTGTACCGCGAAACCTACACAAAGCCGCTACCGCCGAACGCCGAAGTGTTCGTCCGCAATGGCCAACGCTTCGCCCGCTGGACCGACCGCCGCGGCCGGAAGCATACCGCGAAGGTGACGACGCCGACCGAAGGCGAGCACGCCGGCACGAACCGCGTGCTCATCGAGGCGCGGACGTTTACGGCCAAGTATCGCGACGGTACGGGCTGCGTCCGCAAGGTGGCGACCGGCTGCCGTTCCGCCGACGCGGCGTTGATCGTGCTTGCCGAGCTTGAGAAACGCGCCGACCGGGTGCGATGCGGCTCGCTGTCCCCCGCCGAAGATGCCGCTCTGGATCACCGAACCACCGCGTTAGCCGATCACGTGCGCGACTATGTGATGCACTTGAGCACGCAACGCGGCAAAGGCGCGAAGCCGCGGATATCGTCGCGCCACGTCCAGAACGTCCGGCATTACCTGAAGCGCATCTTCACGGAGTGCGGCTTCGCGCTGCTACGCGACCTGAGCCGACCGGGACTTGAGAAATGGGCGTGCGCTCGGGAGGCCGAAGGGATGCCCGCCAATACGTTGAATAGCTACCTGATTGCGGCCTGCGGCTTCGGCAACTGGGCCGTCACCACGAAGCGGCTGCCGCTCAATCCGTTTGCGCGCCCCCCGAAGCGAGATCGCAAGACCGATCTGCACCACCACCGCCGGGCGATGACGGCGGACGAATTGCGCCTGCTGCTGCACGTGACGCAGCGGCGAGCCCTGGCTGAGTATGGCCGCCTCTCCGTGAGGCTGGCGGACGCGGCCGAACGCCTGAATCGGAGAAGTCGGCGGACCTGGAAACGGGCGCCGCTCACGCTCGATACGCTCGCCGAAGCGGAAGCCCGAGCTCGGCAAGCGCTCGCCGAGCGACCGGACTTCATCGCCGAGTTGGAACGCCGCGGCCGGGAGCGGGCGTTGATCTATAAGACGCTGGTGTTGACCGGACTTCGTAAGGGCGAACTCGCTTCGCTGAAGGTCGGCCAGCTTGAGCTTGAAGGCCGCGTGGCGTTCGCCGTGCTCGACGCGGCCGACGCGAAGGCCGGTCAAGGGGCGGAAATCCCGCTGCGGGCCGACCTGGTGGCCGACCTGCGCGGCTGGCTGGCGGAACGACTCGACGCGGCACGCGACGCGGCCCGGGCGAAGGGATTGCCGCTGCCGGCCCGGTTGCCGGACGAAATGCCGCTGTTCAATGTACCGGCCGACCTTGTGCGGGCGTTCGACCGCGACCTACAGGTTGCCGGCATCCCGAAGCGCGATGACCGCGGGCGGGTGCTCGACATTCACGCCTTGCGACATACCTTCGGGTCGCACCTGAGCCGCGCCGGCGTGGCGCCGCGGGTCGCACAAGCGGCGATGCGGCATAGCACGCTTGAACTCACGATGAACACCTACACCGATCCGCGGCTGCTCGATCTGGCGGGCGGAATCGACAGATTGCCGGCGCTGCCGCTGGACGCCGACCGGGAGGCCGAACGCCCGCAGGCGCCGGCCGCTTGCCCAAGATCGTGATGGCCGTGGGTTCAGAGCTGCGGATTCTCGAAGAAACCGCGATAAGACCGGTCGATTTCTTGTACCAGATTGCCGGCGGCGGCGCGGAAAACCGGAGCGTTGCGCCTGCAAAATGCGGCACTTACGTATCGCGATTTCTTGTACCAAATCTTGTACCAGATTCCGGCAAAGCATGCGCGCCGATGGCATCGACTGACACTATCGGGGGTGCTCGACGTTACGGCCGGAGTTGCTGTAAGTGTTGTGGCTGGCTGGGATTGTCGCACCGCGTCGCGCTATGTCCGAAAAGCGGGTGATGGGACTTGAACCCACGACATTCACGTTGGCAACGTGACGCTCTACCACTGAGCTACACCCGCGTTGCCGAGCTAGCCGGCTGAGCCGGCCCACTCGACGTGTTTTTTAACATGCCCCGGTTCAGGCGTCAACCGTTTCCAGCCGCAACGGCCACGCGATTCGCCGGCGTCGCCGGGACTTCGCTTGCGGGTCCGATGCGGCCGTGTCCCGCCATCCGGCCGGCTACTCGCGCTCCGCCCATGCCAGCGCGCGCCCGTCCGGCTCGATTCGCAGCCGGATGACGTTCGCACGGCAGCAGACCGGGCAGTCTTCAACGTACTCCTGCTCCCGGCCGGCCGACGGGTCGATCGGGATCACGATCTCCTCGCCGCACGACGGGCAGCGGTATCGCGTTTCGTCATCCATCGCCGACATTCTCGGGGCGGCGGCCGTCCTCGACCAGTCCGGCGACTGGGTCGCCCGCGACCAGAGCCGCTGCGGCGAGCATCTCCCACTCGCCGGCCGGTCCCGCCGGGTCCGGGGCGACTCCAAACCGCGAATGAGTTTATATTGGGCCGCCCTCCGGCGCGGTCGTATGCTTCCGCGAACGGCCGGATCGGCCGAGTCGGTCTTCAGGTGAGCGCGGACCATGACGAGCGAACGTAAGCTGGACCTGTCTCGGGTCGCGCTCGAACGGCGCGAGGCCGTCACGGAACTGGCGGGCGTGCTGCTGAACCTGTTCGGCGACGACCTGCTCAGCCTGGCGTTGTACGGCCCGTGCGTGTGCGACGATGCCGGCCGGGACGCGCCGCTGACCAGCGTCGCCGTCGTGCGGAGCATGGTGCTCGATCGCCTCCAGGCCCTCTCGGAACAGGGTCCGCGCCTGGCGGCTGCCGGGCTGCCCGCGCCCCTGATGATGACGCCCGAGTTCATCCGCCGCTCGCTCGACACCTTCGCGCTCGAGTTCCTCGAAGTCAGGCAGTTCCACGTCATGCTGCTCGGGCCCGACCCGTTCGGTGAGCTGTCGCTGCAGCGCGAGCACCTGCGTCTGGAGATCGAGTGGTCGTTCAAGCGAATGCTGCTGGACCTGCGGCAAGGTCTGCTGTCGTCGGCCGGAGACCATGCCGCATTGGCCGCGGTCAACGCCTGTGTCGGCCGGCGGCTGCTGATGGTGTTGCGCGGGTTGCTGTGGCTGCGCGGCATATCGGATGCGCTGCCGGTGGAGCGTGTTCTCGCGGATTCGGAGCGGCTGGCGGGTGTCGGGTTGCACGGCGTGCGCCGCGCCATCAGCGCCACACTGTCGGACCCCTGGGAGGACTTCAAGGCGTTGTATTCCGAGGTCGAGCGGCTGGTTCGACTGAGCGATGAGCTGTCCTGAGCGCTTCATACCCGGTACGCCGGCGCGCCGCGCTGTTCTCATGATGAGTATCGCGGCCGTCGCGATCTCCGCGCAGTCGTCCGCGGTGCTCGCGCGAAGCGTCGATCTGCCGCTCCCATCGACGCACGTGGCGGATCACGCTGGTGTGATGGACCCGCGCGTGCGGGCCGAGTTGGATGGCTGGCTGACCGAGCTGGAGCAGAAGACCGCGGCCCAGGTCATCGTCCTGACGGTGCGGACCTTGGGCGGCATGCCGATCGAGCAGTTCTGCCTGGAGATCGCTGAGCGATGGCAACTCGGCAAAAAGGGCAAGGACAATGGCGTCCTGATCTGCGTGGCCGTCGAGGACCGCAAATATCGATTCGAGATCGGCTACGGCCTCGAGGGCGCGCTGCCGGACAGTTGGTGCGGGACGGTCGGACGGGAGTATCTTCGGCCGTATTTCCGGCGAGGTGATTTCGGAGGCGGGCTTCGCGAGGCGACGATCGCCGTGGTCCGGAAGATCGCGGCGGAATACGGCGTCGAGGTGTCGGGTGTGCCCGCGCCGCGGCGCAACGTCGAGGATGAGGTCGCGTGGCAGACGGTCGTGGTGGTGTTGGCGATCCTGTTGATCGTCTTCGTCCTGGTGGCGCGGGGGAGTTACCTGGCGGTGCGGCGCGTGAGCACCCGCGGGGGCGTCAGCCCGGAGTGGCTGGCGGCGATGATCGCGAGCGAGATACTCTCGAGCAGGCGCTCGCGCCGCTCGTGGGGTGGGTGGAGCGCCGGGTCGTGGGGCGGGGGGCTGGGGGACGGGGGCTCCTGGGGGGGCGGTTCGTTCGGCGGCGGGGGCGGCGGGTCATTCGGCGGTGGAGGTGCGAGCGGTGGCTGGTAACAAGTGCGGTTCGTGCGGTTCCGAGAACGAGGCGTCGGCTCGCTACTGCGCACGCTGCGGCGCGGGGCTGGGCGGCGCAGTCACAGTCTCTCGCGGAGGATCAGCGATGAGTGCGTCGAAGGTCATCCTGACGGTCCTGCTGGTGCTGGTCGGCCTGGGCGTGATCGGGGGCGGCTGCGCCATGTCCGGCTACAACAAGTGCGTTCGGCTGAATGAGGAGGTCAAGAGCGCGTGGGGCAAGGTCGAGACGCAGCTTCAGCGGCGGTACGACCTGATTCCCAATGCCGTCGAGGCCGTCAAGGGATATGCCAAGCACGAGAGCGAGTTGTTCACGCGAATCGCCGAGGCGCGGACGAAATACTTCCAGCCCGGCGCGTCGCAGAACGAGAAGATCGAGTCCGCCAACCGCCTGGAGGGTCTGTTGTCGCGGCTGCTGGTGCTGCGCGAGCAGTATCCGGAACTGAAGGCGAACGAGTCGTTCATGAAGTTCCAGGACACGCTCGAGGGCACCGAGAACCGAGTGAGCGTCGAGCGAACACGCTACAACGACGCGGTGAAGGAGCTGAATGCGTACATCAAGGCGGTGCCCGGGCGATTCTTCGCCGGGCTGGCCGGGGTGCAGCCGGCCGCGTACTTCGAGGCGCAAGAGGCGGGCCGGGAGGCGCCCAAGGTGGACTTTACGGGCACACGCTGAATGATCCCCAGCGCGGGCCGGCCGCGTCGATCCGGCGTCCGGCCGTTGGCCGTCGTGCTCCATCAAGCCGGCAGGAGCGGCGAATCGAGCCGCCGGTAGAGCGGATGCGCCGGCGAACCATCAGCATTGCGAGCCAGCACACACAGCGGTCCGCGCGCGTGACGACGAACAAGTTGTTCGACGCACGCCGCGCGCTCGGCGACGATCGGGGCGAACAACGCGCCCCACGCCAACAGGATGCAATCGGCCGCGCGGACCGCGGCGATCAGGTGGACGTCGTGGTTCCGCCCGACTGGATCAGCGACGCGAAGCAGCGCCGACTTGTCGGTGCTGCGAAGTCCGAACAGGTTGGTCATCTCCAGTTCGCGAAAGCCGTGGGCCCGCGCGATGCCGGCGCAGCAGGTGTCCACCGTCGGGTCGCGCCGCGTCAGCGAGGCGGTCGAGGGATTCAACCCGACCACCAGCAGACGACCGCGTCCGGCCGGGTCGACCTCGAATCCGAGGCGGTAGCGATAGCGACGGAGTGGCGACGGAACCTGCCACGCGCCCGCGCGGCAGACACGGCCCGCTCGGGCGAGCCTCACTCGGTGTATTCGCGCGCGTAGCGCCGGAAGTCGTCCATCAGTTGCCGGGTGATCGGGCCGGGTTTGCCGGTCCCGACGATGCGCTTGTCGATCTCGACCACCGGCACCATCTCCGCGCCGGTACCGCTGATGAAGGCCTCGTCGGCCATGTAGAGGTCGGTGCGGGTCAGGGTCGTTTCCTCGACCGGGATGCCGCGCTTCTGCGCGAGCTTGATGATGACGCCGCGCGTGATGCCGAGCAGCAACCCGCAGTGCGGCGCCGGAGTTCGCAGCCGGCCGCCCTTGACCGTGAAGATGTTGTCGCCGGTGCACTCGGCCACGTAGCCCTCGTGGTTGAGCATGACCGCTTCGAGGCAGTCGGCGTCGATGGCCTCGATCTTCGCCATGATGTTGTTGAGATAGTTGAGGCTCTTGATCTGCGGCGAAATGGCGTTGGGGTGGTTGCGAATCGTGCTGGCGGTGACGATCGCCATGCCGTTCTCATACATCTCCGGCAGATACATGGCGATCCGATCGACAATGATGAAGGTGACCGCGCCGGAGGTTCGGAACGGGTGGATGCCGAGCGTGCCGGGCCCGCGCGTCACCACGAGCCGGATGTAGCCGTCGGTGCAGTTGTTCGCCTTGACCGTGTCATGCAGGGCCTTGGTAATCTCCTCGCGGGAATAGGGGATCGTCAGCCGGATGGCGTTGGCGCAGTAGTACAACCGGTCGACGTGGGCCTTGCACTCGAAAATGCGGCCGTTGTAGACGCGAATGCCCTCAAACACGCCGTCCCCGTAGAGCAGGCCGTGATCGAAGACGCTCACCGTCGCGTCAGCCGTGGACACGAACTTACCGTTCATCCAGATCTTCAGGTTGGGCGGGGGCGTGTATTGATCGGCCGTGTCATTGCTTCGCGGCATGGCTTCACCCTAGGCGACCGTCAACCAATCGGACAATTCGATGCGCGCTGCGCGCGACCTGCGGATCATGCGTGACCATGAGGATGGTCTGACCCGCTTCGTTCAACTTGAGCAGGACCGCGAGGATGTCGGCCCCGGTCATGGAATCAAGGTTACCGGTTGGCTCATCGGCGAGCAAGACCGGCGGTTGATTGATCAGCGCGCGGCCGATCGCGACGCGCTGCCGCTCACCGCCGGAGAGCTCGGCCGGTCGATGGCGGAGTCGGTGTTCCAGCCCCAGTTGGGTCAGCAGCGCCACTGCGCGCCGCTCAAGCGTATCGCGTCCGGCGAGCCACGCGCCGGCGTTATGTCCGACAATCTGCGGCAGCATGACGTTCTCGAGCACGTCGTACTCAGGCAGCAGATGATAGAACTGAAACACGAATCCAAACGCCTCGTTCCGCAGTCGGTTGGCGGCGCTGTCGAGTCGCGGCGTTCCGTTGCCGCGCCTGCTGCCGGAAACCGCCGGGTCAACGTCCGGAAATCCTCGCCGCCCCTCCGGCGGGAAGATTGGCTGTTCGCGGAAGAAGGCTTGCCCGCGCTGGGGAACGTCCAGCGCGCCCATGATGTGCAGCAGGGTCGACTTGCCCGAGCCGCTCGAGCCCATGATGGCGACGAACTCGCCCTCTTTCACGCCGAGATCGACGCCACGGAGCACGGGCAGATCCGTGCGGCCGAGCCGGTACGACTTGTGGATGTTCTCGGCACGCAGGACGCAGCGGGCGTCACCCATGGGTCGGCGCCTCCGGCGTCGGCCGCGCGCCCGAAGGACTATTCATAGCGGAGCGCCTCCACCGGCCAGGTTCGGGCCGCGCGGATGGCCGGCACCACCGCGCCGACCACCGACGCGATGACGGCTGCAACGCCGATCTGAATCATGTCGGAAGTCTGGACAACGTCCGGGATCTTGTCGAACGAGTAGGTCTCCGGACTCCAGACGCGCCACGACGGGTTGAGCCGGGCCAGCCAGTCCTGGATGTCATTGATGTGCCGCACGAAGTGGTAGCCGACGAGCGTGCCCAGCGCGCTGCCGACGATGCCGATGGCCGCGCCGTAGGTGAGGAAGATGGCGGCGACGCCCTCGGCCGAACCGCCGACACTCTTGATGATGCCGATGTCGCGGGTCTTCTCGATGACGATCATGTAGAAGATGCAGAGCACCAGGAACACCGCGACCAGGCTGATGACCGAGAACATGATCACCACCAGGACCTTCTCCTTCTGAATGGCGGCGATGTAGTCGGCCTGCAGTTCTTCCCAGGTCGAGACGCGCACGTTTCGGGCCATCTGCTGATCGTCGCGGTCGCCGGGCATGCGGCGGATGAATTCGAGCCACAGCGCGTCAATGCGAGCCTTGGCGGCGTCGAGGTGGACGCCGGGCCGGAGTTTGATCTGGATCTGGGAACAGCGCGGCGGGGCGGTCCCGCTGCCGTCGGCTCGTGGGGCCGCGGTCATGGCGAGCTTCTCTTGCAGCACCTTGAAGTCGACGTACACGTTCTTGTTGTCGATCTCGAAGATGCCGGTACGCGAGTCGTCGATGTATCGAAACGCCGGTGAGGGCGGCGACTCGGTCAGCAATTGCCCGGTGCGCGAAAGAGGCAGCATCGTGACGGCGCACTTGCAGCCGCGCGGGAAGCGCTCGCTCCGCTGGTATTCGCCGCTGGGCAGCCGCCGCAGAAAGATGTCTCGGCCGACGATGATGCCGGGGTACTCCTTCCCGACGATCCGCGGCAGGCCGGCCTCGTCGTCCGACACGGCATAGACGCCGGGGCCGGGGAAGTAACCGCCCGGAATGCGGGCGAACTCCTCGCGGACCTCGGCCGGCTGCGTTTCGAGCCAGCGCTTCAGGGCCGACTCGTACGGCTCCGGCAGGATCGGAGCGCCGGTGTTCTTGTCGAAGCCGTACTCGGGCTGGCCGATCGGCGTCAGCACCGTCGTGCCGGGATATCGCCGCTCGTACCACAGATCGCGCCCGAAGTTGTTGACCTGCACGTACTCATCGAGCGTGATGCCCCAGATGCGCACCGGGAACGTGTCGCCCTTCTCGAATCGCAGCGTGCCGTAGCTGTGGATCAGCGCGGTGGCCTGGAGCACGTCGGGGCGGGCCCGCAATTCCTCGATGAACTCGGCGTAGTAGGGGAATCCGCGCAGGTCGCCGTCCATGACCAGGTCGCCGAGCAGGCCGGTGGCGCGATTGCGGATGGTCTCGACGAAGCCGCCCATCACGCTCACCACGATCAGCAGCATGGCGACGCACAGCGTGACCGCGCCGACCGAGAAAAAGGCGATCCGTTTGCGTTGAAGCAAACGCGCGGCGAGGAACGCGCTGTAGAACCGCGGCACGCCCAACACCGGCTGAATCCGAATGGCGAGGCGCCAGATGAACACGGCGGCGGCGAGAAGCACCAGCCCGATCGCGAGATTCATCGTGAGCCACTGCGGCGGCAGCATGTCGCCGGGCTCGAAGCCCAGCCACGACAACGGCATCAGGTCGTTCCAGACGCCGCCGCCGGCGCCGCCAGGCAGACGCACCAGCGACCTCGGCGCCCATGAGAGCGTCAGCCATATCATGAGACCCGTGGCGGTCATGCGAGCGGCGTAGGAGACCACCCCGGTCGCCGGGCGGCGAGACCTCGGCCACGTGCCCGGCCATCGGATCAGCAGCAACAGGGTCAGCAGCAGCGCACCCGGAAGAAACCGAGAGTGGGCTGAACCGTCGCTCGAGAGCTCGGCCGGGATGAAGTACCAGGGAACGCCCGCCATGCGGAGCTTGAGAGACTCTGGCAGGAACGCGAAATCCAGGGAGTCGTCGGCGAGCACTTCGACGTACAGGCTGGATTCCTGCGATTCGCGGTTCGCTCCGGCGATGAACGACTGTTTCAGTTGCTCGCGGCGGGCCTGCATGGCCGGAGGCAACTCGCCCAGGCGCAGCCGGCGCCGCAGGCTCTGAGAATAGTCGCGGCTCCCGGGAACCTCGCGGCCGATCAGGCGCATGGCCAGCACCCCGTCGATCGACACGGTGACGCACCAGACCAGCAACGCGGCCCACGCGGCCCCGGCCAGGAGATTCGGCCCGGCGCGGTGGGTGCCCGTCTGCCAGCGGCCGGCGGCGATGAGGCCTTCGATCAGTCCGCGGGCGAACCAGACGCTGAGATGAATCACCAGCGCGGGCGCGGCGGTCGCGATGATGAGCGGCGACAGCGCCCAGAACGCAATGGCGGGGAGCTGGATGGCGCGACCCAGCAACTTGCGCGCCCAGACCTCACCGAGCAGGAAGTAGGCCAGGCCGGCCAGATTGACGTACGCGAGGAATAGCAGGTAAAGGGGCACCGAGACCGGCGCGGTCAGAACGAACAGAATGCGGCTCGGCACGGAGTTCATGGACCTTGTTGCCGGCGGACTATAGCGGAAGCGGCGGGCTGCTGCGCGCCGATCCCGGTGAAGCTCGGGCGAAGCGTTACGGGGCGATGTTGCCGGGCGCCGGCGGCGGTTCTTCCGTTCCGGCGGCGGGCCGCTGGAGCGGAAACAGAATGACGTCACGGATGCTGGGCGCGTTCGTCAGGAGCATGACCAGACGGTCGATGCCGATGCCAAGCCCGCCGGCCGGGGGCATGCCGTACTCGAGCGCGGTCAGAAAGTCCTCGTCGAGCACGCGCATCGTCTCATCGCCCTCGCCGGCAAGCTGCTCGGTCAGCGTCTGGCGCTGAAGGTCGGGATCGTTGAGTTCGGTATAGGCGTTTGCCAGTTCCATCCCGGCCACGAACAGTTCGAAGCGCAGCGCGATGGACGGATCGTCGGGTTTTCGTCGCGTCAGCGGGCACAACTCCGCCGGGTATTCGGTGACAAAAGTTGGTTGCACCAGACCGGGTTGCACCAGCGCCTCAAACAGCTCGTTCGCGAGCAGGGCCGGCGCGAGATCGTCCGGCACGCGACCAGCCGCATCGGCGAATCTGCCCAGCAGGTGCAGCGAGGCGGCCCGCTCGCGCAGCGCGCGGCCGTCGGTCAACGTGACGCCGGCGTGTTCGGACAGCAGGCTCGCGAAGGTGCGCCGCGCGAACGGCGGCGTAAAATCGAGGGTCCGATCGCCGTAGGGACGCCGGAGGCCGTCTCCGAGGCGATCGATCGATCGGACGATGATGCCCTCGGTGACGTCCATCATGTCGGACAGATCCCCGTAAGCCTGGTAGAGCTCGAGCATCGTGAACTCAGGATTGTGCCGCGGACTGATGCCCTCGTTGCGGAAGTTGCGGCTGATCTCGAACACCCGCTCCATTCCGCCGACCAGGAGGCGCTTCAAGTACAGTTCCGGAGAGATCCGCAGATAGAGTTCCATGTCGAGCGAGTTGTGATGGGTCGTGAACGGCCGTGCGGCAGCGCCGCCGTAGATCGGCTGAAGCGTGGGGGTCTCGACTTCGAGGAAGTCGAGCTCTCGCAGATATTCGCGAATCGCATCAAGGATGGCGACGCGGCGGCGAAAGGTCTGCATGACTGGCGGGTTGGCAAAGAGATCGACGTACCGGCGGCGGTAGCGGAGGTCGACATCCTGCAGGCCGTGCCATTTCTCGGGCGGCGGCCGGCGGCACTTGCAGAGCAGGGTCAGCGACTCGGCCCAGAGCGTGATCTCGCCAGTCTTGGTGCGACCGACAGCGCCGGTGACGCCCAACAGGTCGCCGAGGTCGAGCAGTTCGAGCAGCTTCCAGTCGGCCTCGGGCACGGCGCGCTTCGAGATGCCGATCTGCAGATCACCGTGCGAGTCCCGGAGTTGCAGAAACGATAATCGGCCCATGTGCCGAAGCAGCACGATCCGCCCGGCGGCGGTCAGCCTGGGACCCGCCGACGTCTGTCCGGGTTCGAGCGAGAGCGCCTCCGCTTGGTGGCGAATCTCACGGTTGGAAACAACGCCGGGAAAGCGCCTGCCGTACGGGTCGACACCGAGAGCGGCGATGGCCTGCAACTTGCGCCTGCGAGCTTCGAGCAGTTCATCGAGCATGTGGTGGCGGGATACCGGCGGGCGAACGATTCAGCCCGAGGTGGTCGTCGGTGGCGTCCAGCGAGCGACTTCAGCCGGCGGCTTGCGTGCTGTCCGCGGGCTTCGGCGCTCGGCGCGCCTTGTACTCGCCGGCCGCCTCGGTCCACAGCTTATAGGCTTCAGCCCGCTCGCCCTTGCGGTACTTGTCGGCGGCCTCGCGCCGCTTTCGCTTGGACTCCTTCGATTTTCGCATGGCATCTACTCCTTGCATCGTCGCTCGGCTCGGCGGATCTGCCGCACCGGCGGATCGGCGATAGTAGCGAGCCGCCGCGGATATTCAAAGCGCGGAATCGGCGGGTTTTCCGCCCGGGGTGGAGCGTGGTGGCCGAGCTTATGGCATTCTAAGATGTTGCTGCTAAATGTTTTATGAACACTCCGCGGGAGACGACCTGGTGGCGGTCCGGGCAGATGGAATTTGTGTTGACACGGTGCGGGTTCGTGCTACTATTCCCGAGCGCCTGCGGTGCCGATCGGTACGGACGATTGGCATCCGGGAGCTGATGTTCAACGTTGACGAATAGAGGTGAAAAGCGTTTGACGCTCGCCCCGTTCAGCAATGGAGGACAAGTGATCTCGGCTTGATTGCCGACTGTGGGCCTGTCGATTGACGGACCACCGGCATGAGCCGGTGGTTTTTTTGTCGGGTGGAGTGAACCGCTGGGTCCGCCCGCGAGAACTTGCGGGCGGAACGCAGCCGAAGGGCTCGTAGCTCAGTTGGTTAGAGCGCGTCCCTGATAAGGACGAGGTCAGTGGTTCGACTCCACTCGGGCCCAGTGGCGACGCGATGAGCGAGGCGCTGTTCTGGATCGCGGTGGTCCTGGTTGCGGGGCTCATCTGGGTCCTGAAGCCCGGTGGAACGTGAGGCAAGCGCGGTTGCGGCTGAGCGGTGCTTGGCCGATGTCGAGAACCGGGGCCGTAGCTCAATTGGGAGAGCACTAGCTTTGCAAGCTAGGGGTTACCGGTTCGAGCCCGGTCGGCTCCACTGGGCAGAGACGGTCGAGACGCGGTGAGCTCCGGGGCACCCGGCGGGTGCTTCAGAGCCTGCGGCGAACCGGCCGGAGGTGGCGTTGGAAGGGAAGGCCGGATCGGTCAGCGATCCGGCGGCCCGGAAGGCGTCGAGTGATCTTTGACAATCGAATAGGTTTGCGTGTGGTGTATCACCACCATTGCAAGTTCAAGTCGCCAGCCCGCGCAGAGCGGGAGCGACGAGCGCCGATAGCGTGAGTGTGATTCAACATCGGTGAGCGGCGGACTTGCCGGCGCACAGCCGGCTGGGACAGCTTCTCATTGATGTGGTCAAGATCGTTAAGGGTGCATGGTGGATGCCTAGGCGTCCAGAGGCGAAGAAAGACGCGGCAGCCTGCGATAAGCTCCGGGGAGTTGGCAAACAAGCGTTGATCCGGAGATGTCTGAATGGGGCAACCCGATCGGGCGGCGCAAGCCGACCCGACCACTCGCACATGAATTCATAGTGTGCGGGAGCCGACCCAGGGAACTGACACATCTTAGTACCTGGTGGAAAGGAAATCAACCGAGACTCCGTCAGTAGCGGCGAGCGAAGGCGGACGAGCCCAAACCGGGTTTCGGCCCGGGGTTGCGGGTCCTCGAGGAGTTACAAAGGTGCGTTCAGCGGAACGGTCTGGAAAGGCCGACCAGAGCGGGTGACAGTCCCGTACGCGGTGAGCGGCACTCTCCGTTGAGAGGATACCCAGAGTAGCACGGAGCTCGTGAAACTCCGTGCGAAGCCGGGGGGCCCACCCTCCAAGGCTAAGTACTCCTGGACGACCGATAGTGTACCAGTAAGGCGACTGAAAGGTGAAAAGAACCGCAATAAGCGGAGTCAAAAGAACCTGAAACCATGCATTTACAAGCAGTGGAAGACCGATGGCCTTCGGGCCCCGGTCGACCGCGTACCTTTTGCATAATGGACCGGCGAGTTAGTCCTCTGTGGCAAGGCTAAGCCGCGAAGCGGTGGAGCCGTAGCGAAAGCGAGTCTGAACAGGGCGAATGAGTCGCAGGGGCTAGACCCGAAGTTGAGTGATCTACCCATGGCCAGATTGAAGCGTCCGTAAAAGGGCGCGGAGGATCGAAGCCGTGAACGTTGAAAAGTTCTGGCATGAGCTGTGGGGAGGAGTAAAAGTCTAATCAAACTCAGCGATATCTGGTTCTCCCCGAAATAGCTTTTGGGCTAGTCTCGGGCCACTACCCTGCGGGGGTAGAGCTACTGAATGGATCGCGGGGCCTACCCGGCTACCGCCTCCAATCAAACTCCGAATACCGCAGGGACTATCCCGGGAAGCAGACTACGGGGGATAACCTCCGTGGTCAAAAGGGAAACAACCCAGACCGCCAGCTAAGGTCCCAAAGCTCGACTAAGTGCTTAAGGAAGTCAGGTTTCTGTGACAGCGGGGATGTTGGCTTAGAAGCAGCCACCATTTAAAAAGTGCGTAATAGCTTACCCGTCAAGAAACCCGGCACCGATAATGAACGGGACTAAGTCGTGCACCGAAGCTGCGGGTCCCGCGGGCAACCGCGGGGCGGTAGGGGAGCGCTGATAGGCAGATACGAGCCGTACCGAAAGGAGCGGTGCCGGGCCTATCAGGTGAGTATGCCGGTTTGAGTAACGATAAAGCGTGTGAAAATCACGCTCGCCGTAAGCCCAAGGTTTCCTGGGGAAGGGAAATCCGCCCAGGGTTAGTCGGAGCCTAAGGCGAGGCCGAAAGGCGTAGTCGATGGTCAGCAGGTTAATATTCCTGCACTCCGTACGAAGGTTGAGTTGCACGTGCGTTTGACAGAGCCGCAGCCCACCACGAGGTGAGGGTGGCCGCAAGGCCGAGGCCGACTGGTTGCCGAAGTGCGGGTATGTCGAACCGAGAAAAGCGTGCAAGGACGACGTGCGGATCCGTACCAAAACTGACACAGGTGGGCGAGGAGAGTATCCTCAGGCGCTCGAGAGAACGGTCCTTAAGGAACTAGGCAATGTCACCCCGTAACTTCGGGAGAAGGGGTCCCTCCCGCCGCGTAGCAATACAGGCGGAGGGCGCAGAGAAACGGCTCTGGGAACTGTTTATCAAAAACACAGGTCTCTGCTAACTCGCAAGAGGACGTATAGAGACTGACGCCTGCTCGGTGCCGGAATGTTAAGGGAGTCGGTCAGGGGGTTCGCCCCCGAAGCTGGCAACCGAAGCACCGGTTAACGGCGGCCCTAACTATGAGGGTCCTAAGGTAGCGAAGTTCCTTGTCGGGTAAGTTCCGACGCGCATGAATGGCGTAATCACTGGAGCCCTGTCTCAAGGACCGACTCGGTGAAATAGGACTTGTGGTGAAGATACCACATACCCGCGGCAAGACGGAAAGACCCCGTGAACCTTCACTGTAACCTGGTACTGACGCCGCGTACTGCATGCGTAGGATAGGTGGGAGGCTTTGATCCGCCGGTTTCGGCCGGCGGGGAGCCGTCGTTGAAATACCACCCTTGTATTATGCGTCGTCTCACCCTGACCCATGAAGCTGGGCAGGGGACCGTGCTAGGCGGGCAGTTTGACTGGGGCGGTCTCCTCCTAAAGAGTAACGGAGGAGTGCAAAGGTCGGCTCAGTCCGGTTGGCAATCGGACGCAGAGTGCAAGGGCACAAGCCGGCTTAACTGCAACTTATACACAAGGAGCAGACACGAAAGTGGGCCCTAGTGATCCGGTGATCCCGTGTGGAAGGGTCATCGCTCAACGGACAAAAGGTACTCCGGGGATAACAGGCTGATCGCCACCGAGCGTCCATAGCGGCGTGGCGGTTTGGCACCTCGATGTCGGCCCATCGCATCCTGGGGCTGAAGGCGGTCCCAAGGGTTCGGCTGTTCGCCGATTAAAGCGGTACGCGAGCTGGGTTCAGACCGGCGTGAGCCAGGTCGGTCCCTATCTGCCGTGGGCGCAGCAAACGTGAGAGGCCATAACCCTAGTACGAGAGGACTGGGTTGTACGAACCTCTGGTGCACCAGTTGTCCTGCTAAGGGCAGCGCTGGGTAGCTATGTTCGGAAACGATAAGCGCTGAATGCATCTAAGCGCGAAGCCGCCCTCGAGATGACGTTTGCATGCCCGCAAGGGCGAGAGGCCCCTCGAAGACCACGAGGTTGATAGGCCGGAGGTGTAAGGGGAGAAATCTCTTAAGCTGACCGGTACTAAAGGCCGAGCTCTTGACCACATCAATGACGGGCTGTCTAGCAAGGCCCCGTCTGGTCTCACCATGCTATCGGTGCGATGGCCGGTGCGACACCCACGCAACCTATTCACGATCTCGCGCTGGTGATGAGGCGCAGTCGATCCAAAAAGGTTCGGCCTCGACTCACAACCGCGATACGGTGCTCGGTCGGCGGCGGCGGAAACGGCACTGCCGGCCTTGCTGGTGCCCTTACCGGCGGACCAACACCTGATCCCATTCCGAACTCAGAAGTGAAGCCCGCCGGGTCAATGGTAGTCTGAAGAGGCGAGAGTAGATCGGTGCCAGCGTTTATCAGAGGGCTCGTCCTTGCCGGACGGGCCCTCTGGCTTTTTTACCGGGCGACGCCGTGTAGGTGCGCGCGGCGTGGTGCGTTTCGAGGAGTGGCCGGCAGGGGACGAGAAGCCCCAGAGCGAGCCGTGACGAGGCTCTGCTCCGATGTTCGACAATCGCACAAGCGTTTTTCTGTGCCTGTGCCGGGCTTCATTTTCGGGGGCGGTAATCGGCCGCCGGTTGTCGCGAGCACCCCAGAAGCAGGGAATGACGGCGCCGAATCGCGGACCGTGCGGGCAGCGGGGAACGTGTCGGAATCACGAAAATGGTGGGAATCCGGAAAGGTCGCGATTGTCTGCCCGGATTGCAATCATACGGTTACACGTGCCGGATGTGCCGGCGATTGATCGTGACGAAACGAACACTCCAGTCCAACAGAAAAGGGGATCCGATCATGCAGGCTCTGCTCCACCGCGTCCGCTCGTTCCTGAAGAGTGAAGATGGCCCGACCGCAACTGAGTACGCCGTGATGCTCGCGCTGATCATCGTTGTCGCGCTGGGCGCGATCTCGGCGCTCGGCACCAAGGTTTCCACCACCTTCAGCAACGTGACGACCGCGCTGCCGACCGGCTGACGCCCGGCGTCCGAGTGAGTCTCCCGGGGCCCGCGTCGCTCGAGCGATCGCGGGCCCCGTCGTTTCTCGGCCGCGTTTCGGGGCTCGGGGCTGGTCACCGGCGTCTTGCCTGCTTGTCCGTTTGCCTTCGAATCTTACGCTTCGTTCATCGGGCGGCTTGACCCACGCGGGAGTGGGCGCTCGCCCGGTGTTCCCGGGGGAAGGACGATGAACGCGATTCTCCGACGACTTCATGCGTTTCTGGCTGGTGAGGATGGCCCGACGGCGACGGAGTACGGCGTCATGCTGGCGCTGATCATCATCGTCGCCCTGGGCGCCATCACCGCACTCGGCGGGAAGGTGTCGACGACGTACAGCAACATCAACACCGCGCTTCCAAACGGCTGATCGTCGTCCTCGTCCGGTTGGACGGCGTCCGTCCGAGGCGTCGACAACGGACGCGCGTGCCGGCGGTGACGGCCGGCCATGCCGCGCGGGTGGCTCAGGACGTGGACCGGCAGGCGGCCGGAAGCGGCAACCTGCCGTCAGCGCAATCGGGAACCGCGCTGGCGCCGAGCAACGACGATCCGCCCAGCCAGCAACAGCAGGATCGTGCCCGGTTCGGGCGTGACGCGCACGTTGTCGATGTCGGCGAAGTTGCCGGCGGCGAGGAACTGAAACTGGTTGTCGGCCAGAGCCAGTTCCTCGACTTGCGGGCCGTTGCACGGCTCCCCGGCCGCGTCGTAGATGGCTGACCCGGTGTGAATCAGCTTTCCATCGTAGTAGTATCGCACGAGCGCGTCGCCCGCATACTCGATCCGCAACGACCGATACTTGCCGGGCAAGGTCACCGCGCCGGTGTCAACCAGCATGATTCCGCCCGGTGCAGGCCCGTTCAGGTCGTCGAGTACCTGGATGTCTCCCCGTCGGCCGTCGCCGTTCGGGTCGCGGCCGGCGAAACGAACGCGGGCGCAGGTCAGGTTGCGCGTCGGCGCCTGCGGATTGATATAGTAATCCGCGCCGCCGAGGTTTGAGACGAACACGTCAAGCTCGATGCTGAGGGTCGGCCGCGGACCGACGAAGGTCGGGCTGAAGGTCAGATTTCCTGGGAAGCCGGGACCCTCCTGCGGGTCATCATCGAATCGTACGTGTTGCTGACCGGCGGCCGGGTTGTCGCTCATCACCGCCGGGAAGGTGTTCGCGGCGGTCGTCGACCAGCCGTTCTGACCGATCGGTCCGCTCGACCACGCGGGCGGCTCAAAGCCCTCGAAGAATGGTACGCCAATCACCCCGCGAGCGCCGGGAACGTCAGGGCGCTGGAGCGCCAGTGGCGAGCTTGGATCGAGTGCTTGAGCACCGGCGGCGGAACAGGCGATCACGAACAGGAAAAGGAGCGGACCCCTGACTCGAGCGAGCATCGACGGACTCCATGGAACGGGGGCGGCGCGCAGCACAACCCCAAACGATCGTAGGAGCCCCGGGTCGATCGGGTCAAAGCCGATCCGGACGCTTCAGTCCAGCAGATGCTCGATGAACAGCACGCCGCGGTTGGCGGAGCCCGGTGCAGTCCGGTGGTTGAAGGCGTAGCGGCACTCGTTGTGTGGCAGCAGATCGCCGATGAAATCGAGGCTGTTGGGGCGGCCGAAGTAGTTGTCGAAGCCGAATTCCCGCCCGGGCACCTGGAAATCGTGGATCATGATGAGTTTCGGTCGCTTGACGGCGAGCAGCAGGCTCAGTTCGTCGCGCAGCGGCCAGTATTCGTACCAGTGTGCATCGAGAAACGCGAACAGCGGGTATCGGAACTCGGGCAGTAGCGAGCGGATGGCGTCTGGTGAGTTCCCGAGTCGCAGCGTGACGTGGGGGCAGCGCGCCAGTGCAGCGCGAGACTGAAGAAAGTAGTTGATATCGACCTCGACGGTCCACACCTTCGGGAACAGGCGGGCCAGCCCGCGCGTGGTCTCGGCCTTGTGGGTTCCGGTCTCCAGCGCGGATTCAAAGGCGTAGCGGTCGTGATATCGCCGGAGCTGCTCGACCAGCAGCCGATCGCCGTTGAACATGATCGAGAAATCGTCGGCCGTATCGGATGGACGAGCGGAAGGGCTGCAAAGCTGCGTCACGAACTTGACTCCCACGGATTCCAGTTCGGCCGGTCAGGCTGCGGCCGTTCGTGCGAGGCGCGCTGGAATGTACAGAGCATCGCCCCACACGTCCGCCTCGCCGGACGGATAAAGGGCGTGGCGGACAAAGCCACGCTCAGTCATGAACCGCTCGATGTCCTCGAACAGCGGCATGTCCTTGTAGTACGGCTGAAAGCCGACCTCGAGCAGCACGGCCTGGACGTTCGACAGCACGTCGACGGCTCCGGACAGGGCCTTCAGCTCCGCGCCTTGGATATCCATCTTGAGGATGCTGACCCGACGCGGATCGACGCCGCTTTCGCGACACCAATCATCGAGTGTCCAGGTGCGGACCCGTTGTCGGCCAACGACCGCGTGGGCGTCAGACAGCGGATGCGGTTGCTCGAGCGGGTCCAGCAGCGTGGCCGACTGATCGCTGGTGCAAAGCTGCAACTCGGCGGTGCCGCTCGTGTCACTGACGGCCGCGTGGACGGCATGGACGCCAATTTCCGGCGCGACGGTCGCCAGTTGCGTGAAAGGCCCGTCGGCGGGCTCGAAGGCGTAGATCTCAGCTTTCGGGAATGAACGCCGAAACGCGTATGCGTACGAGCCGATGTGGGCCCCGCAGTCGAGGATGACGTCCGGCGCGGGCACGAGACGGCGGCAGTCCTCGATGGGATTTCGCAGCGTGTAGCAGCGGGCGGCTGCGGGCACCTGCGATTCGCGTACGCCGGCCGATTCGACCAGTCGGCCGATCTGCCTCAGGCGGTGGCTGTAGAGGTGCTCCCCCAGCGTCCGCTGCTGCCCGGCGCGCGCGATCTGCCGGGCGCGGTCGGGATGTTCGAGGTAGTAGCGGCACTTGTCGAGCAGCTCGCGTTCGTCTCGAAACGAGTCACACTCGCGCCCGATTTCGAAGAATTCCGGCAGCTCGGGACGATGCTGGCAAAGCAGAAACCCGCCGGCGGCGGTGACTTCGAAGCAGCGCAGGTTGAGACCGGTCTCGGCGTTGCCGCTGATGAAGTTGAGGTTGATCAGTGAACGGCGGAAGTGCGCCAGGTAGGCGTCGTACTCCAGGGCGGGCCGACAGGGCAGACGATAGGCCGTGTCCCAGCGGTCACCGTGGATCTCGAACAGGTCGCCGAGATGCCGCTTGAGAAAAATGATGAATCGATCGCGCTGCGTCATCCACAGCATGGAGCTGTAAAAGGCCTTGGCCTCGAAGTACGCCTGCATCTTGGCGGCGCGAACTTCGTTGGGGTCACCGGCGCGCGGCGGTTCGGCCATCCCATAGACGTTGTAATGGACGTCGAAGAACGTCGTGTCGGGGGAGTCGGCGCGGTACCCGAACGCCAGCACGCCGGGCAACTGGGTGTCAGCGCGGGGCGCGTGGTTCGGGAAGAAGTAGCTGTTGTGCTGAGCACCGACGAAGCTGATGGGCGCTCCCTCGGGCTCGGGCAGCGGCGACGTGTCGTATTCCAGATCGCGGGCGGCCATGCCCATGTGCAGGACATTCGGGATCCCGAACTGCTGCAGTTCGTACATCTGGGCCTGATCGAAGACCAACTTGATCCACGACTCCGACATCAGTGTTTGCAGGAACAAGGGCGGTGGCAGATGGCGGATGCAGGAGGGCACCGGATCGACGAAGTGCGATACCAGCGGCACACCGAGCGTGTCGTGCAGCGTCCGGACGCTGACGCCGCCGGCGGTCTTGCCATTGATGATGAAGTGCAAGCCCTCGGCGTTGTCGTCGATCAGGAAGTTGATCGGCCGCTTTGCGACGGCTCGCATGCAGGCCTCGGCATGGTCCGCCGAAATCTGCAACGGGTGCTCGCGTTCGGGCCACTGTCGGAGTGAGGGCAGCTCAACGCGCTGCATGCCGGCGGCGCTGGCGGCGTGTCGCCAACACGGATTCTCAAAGACGCCGACCTTCATGGCAGGTTGCCTCCGGCAAGGACCGCGGTCGCCGCGCAGGAATTGCCGACCGGCAGCGTTCAGCCAGCCGACGGCGTGGCGGGGCTGCCTGTCCATCGGCCGCCGCCGAAATGCGGCTTGAGTGCAATGGCCGTGTGCAAGCCACGATCGAGAGCGGACGCCGTCGTCGGGGCTGCTAGAAGCTCACCCGGGGCGCCTCGCGCTCGGCAAAGGACTGGACTTGGAAGAACTCGGCTGGCTGGAAGCCGAACATGCGGGCCGCGATGAGGGTGGGGAACATGTGGATGGCGCTGTTGTAACGCGTGACGGCGGCGTTGTAGTCCTGACGGGATGAGGCGATGCCGTTTTCGGTAGTGGCCAGTTCCTCCTGGAGCTGGCGGAAGTTGCCGGCCGCCTTGAGGTCCGGGTAGGCCTCGGCCAGAGCGAACAACTGCCGCAGGGCGCCGGACAGCATGCCTTCGGCGACGGCCGCCTGCGCGGGCCCGGCCGCGGTCGCGGCCTGATTTCTCGCCGTGATGACGCGTTCGAGCGTCTCGCGCTCGTGCGATGCATAGCCGCGCACAGTTTCGACGAGATTGGGGATCAGGTCGTGGCGGCGCTTGAGCTGCACATCAACCTGCGACCAGGCGCCGGTGCATGACATGCGGGCGGCAATGAGGCGGTTGTACGCTCCGATCAGCCACAGCAACGCCACGACGCCGACAATGAGCAGTGCCAGCGGGCCTGCGCTCACGGCAAGAATGAGGGTTGTGTGCACGGTCGGTGCCTCCACGCGCGTCGGCCGGGTACGCGGCCACGCGAGAGTGAGGTTATCAAGCATGGGCGGTCGCGGCCATTCCAAATCGTCGCGAAGTTTCGAACCAGCTCGCTATACTGCCGTCGCCGCGTGTCGCGGTTCGCTCGCAGGGCCTGAATGTCCGCATACGATCCGAAGCGTCCGATGCACGGTGTCATTGGCGTTCTACGTCGCGATGACCGCTTCCTGCTGATCCGCCGGGGTGCGGTGGAGCGTGCACCCAACCAGTGGTGCTTCCCGGGCGGGGGCATCGAGCCCGGCGAGTCGGAGCCCGAGGCGCTGGTGCGGGAGATGCGTGAGGAGTTGCACGTGGAAGTGCGGCCGGGCGATCGGCTCATGGTGCAGGTCAAACATGGGGGCGGCCTGGTGTTGCACTGGTGGTCCGCCACGCTGATCGACGGCGATCCTCACCCGAACCCGGCCGAAGTGGCGGAGCTGGCCTGGCTAACGCCGCAGGAGGTCCGCCGGCTGCCCGATGCGATCCCGGGCACCTGCGCGATCTTCGACTTCCTGGGCGTCTGACGCCGCGAGCCGGCGCTCTTCGCGCGCCAGCCGGGCGAATAGGCGCAGTCCCATCAACGCCAGCCCCAGAGCCACCACGAACACGCCCCAGCCGATCAATTTGTAGAGCGCCAGGCCGATGAACGGCGCGGATAGCCCGCGTAGTCCGGTGAGGGAGACGTGAATGCCCATGTACAGTTCGGCCTTGTCGTCCTCGGCGAAGTGCAGGTGCCCGATGTTCCAGGCGATCGCCCCGCCGCTCTGCGCCAGCCCGTCGATCAAGCGACCGAAAAGGTAGACGCCGCATGCCGTTCCGAACAACGGGCTGCCTCCGTTGGAGGCGCCGGACGCGAGCAGCGCGCCGAGTCCGCAGAAGATCAACGATCCGCTCCAGCAGGCCGAGTTGAACACGCGGAACCGCAGCACGCCGACGCGATCGAACAGCCGGGCCCACATCGGCAGGGCGGCGAGCATCACCACGCGCGGCACCAGGTCGATCAGGGAGTTGCTGGCCGCGTAGCCGAGCAGCAGCACCTTGGTGAGCACGATCACGTTGACGTTGATGACCATCAGATTGGCGCTGCCGATGCACATCTGCGCGGCGCAGTAGCGCGCGAATCGGGGATCAGCCGCCAGCGCGCGGCGCATGCGAGCGATGACTTCCCACGGCCGGATGAGAGACGGAAGGCTGAACCGCTCACTCAGGTCGTCGGCCAATTCCTCGGGGTCGTCGTTGCCGGCCCGCGGCGCCTCGCGGATGCGCTCACCGCGAATTCGCAGCCGGCGGATCATGAGCAGGCCCACGGCACCCAGTGCCCCCACAAGCGGGTAGAACCACGTGTATGCGTGCGGGTGTACGTCAAATAGCACACCACACCCCAGGATGAGCGGGATGCTGCCGAGCGTACGCACGATCTGAAGTCGCGCGGTGATGCGGCCGCGATAGGAGCGCGGGTAATTGGTCCGCCAGATGGCGGCGCGGGCCGTCACGACGCCCGACATGAATACGCGCGACAGCAGGATCTGAAAGGCGAACATCCAGCCGCCCCAGCGTGTGGACGGCGTGAACGCGACCGACAGAATGCAGCCGACGCACGCCGCGCCAAGCGCCATTAGGAGCGGCAACTTGCGGCGGCGAACGAGCAGCGCGCCCCACATGAGACTGACGAGGTTTGCGAAGGCCGGTGTGGCGGTGACGACCGTAATGAGCAGGTCACTGGCGGCGAACGTCTTGGCGACAATGACGCCCGAGACCGTGCCCTCGATCAGCCCGGCGAAGACGCCCCATACAATCAGGTGGCGAAGCTCAATGACGAAGTTCCGCCGCGCCATGTACGGCACGCGGCGAGCGGCCAGCAGGTCCAATCGGGTGGCTCCGGCGTCTCCGCAGGACGGCGATCCGCCGCTCGCGACGGTTCATCGCCAACGAGACGCCCGCGATCGCGGTCTAGCAGCTCGTGAGTATAATCGAAGCGCTCATGCGCCGCCGGATTCTCCCACGATTCAGTCGAGTGATGCCGGCCGGCCTGTGGCTGCTATTCATCGCGCCGGCCGGGGCTGAGCTGCTCTACTGCAAGAACGGCCGAACGCTCGACGGCCTGGTCGAGTCGGAGACCGAGTCGGCCTTTCGCGTGCGACTGATGCACGGCGTGATCGAACTGCCGAAAGATGAGGTCGTCCGGAGGGAGCCGCTCGAGCCGCCGTGGGAGCGGCTGAAGGCCGCGCGCGCCCGCTTTCCGCAGACGGCGCAGGGCCGATACGAGTTCGCGCAGTGGTGCAGGGAAAACGGCTTCGCGGGCGAGATGCGGGCTGCGCTGCGCGCGTGCATCGAACTCGACCCGGAATTCGAACCGGCCAGACGCGAACTCGGACACGTACGGGACCGCCATCGGTGGGTCGAGCGGCCGCGCCCGTCCCCGCCGAAACTCTCGCCGCAGGACCAGGCGCGCCGGGACGAAGAGGAGGCCGTTCGTCGTGAGATCACGCGCTGGGTAACCCGCATCCGGGGCATCCGGTCCAACAAGCTTGACCGGACCGGCCGCGACGAGTCGTCCGAGCTGTTCCAGGCCGGGCGCCGGCAGATACTTCAGATCACCGACGTGCTGGCCATCCCGGCGATCGCCTCGGTGCTGTCGGGCGGCGGCGAGCCGACCCGCAGATTGATGGTCGAGGTCCTGGCGAAGTTTCCGCAGGATGAGGCGACGCTGAACCTCGTGGCGATCGCGCTGCTCGACCCGTCGCCCGACGTGCGCCGGCGGGCGGGAGAGGCCCTACGACCGCGCAAGGACGAGCGCGTCGTGGCGGAACTCCGGGCTGCGCTCGGCAGCGAAGAGGAAGCCATCCTGCGCAACGCCGCGGTCGCGCTGGGCATGATCGGCGCGGTCGAGGCTGTTCCCGACCTGCTGCCGCTGCTTGAAGTCAGCGGTTTTGCCGATGTCGTCATCACCCGGCCGAACCTGATCACGGGGTTGTGGCAGTGCTTCTGCGGACCGTCGGTCGTGCTGGTCGGCGGCGTGCCATTGTTCTACTACCCGCCGGCCATCGCGGCGCTGTCGCCCGGGACGGTGGTCGGCACGTACTGGACCACCGAAATCCAGCGGATGGCGCTGTATCGCACGGAGGTGCAGGAAGCCCTGATCATGATCACCGGACAGAACTTCGGCTTTGACATCGCCGCCTGGGAACGGTGGTGGCGGCAGCAGCCCCGGCGATGAGCGTGCGGGTCGAAACGGGTCTCCGCCGGGGGCCTGTTCCCTCTCGCCGTTCGTCTATAATCCCGCCCGCTCCATCGCGGAGCGGAGCAAGGCATGGCTACTCTCGGCGTGAACATCGACCACGTCGCCACGGTTCGTCAGGCGCGCGGTGCGGACGAGCCCGATCCTGTCTGGGCGGCGGCCGAGGCTCAGATCGGCGGCGCGACCTGCATCACGTTTCACCTGCGTGAAGACCGCCGCCACATCACCGACCGCGATCTGGACCCGCTCAAGGCCGTGACGGTCGTGAAGTTGAACATGGAGATGTCGATCGCGCCCGCCATCGTCCGCGTCGCGGAGCGCCTGCGACCCCACCAGTGCACGCTGGTACCTGAACGCCGCGCCGAACTGACGACCGAGGGCGGCCTCGACGTCGTGCGGCTTCGACGCCGGATCGCGCCGGTGGTTCGGAGACTCCGGGATCGGGGGATGGCGACTTCGGCCTTCATCGAGCCGATCCCCGAACAGATCGAGTGCTCGGCGGAGATCGGTTTCGACGCCGTCGAGCTCTGGACGGGCGGCTACGCACATGCGCGGCGACCGCGGTCGGTGCAGACCGAGCTGGAGCGCCTCCGCGGCGGCATCGAGGTCGGCGAGCGGTGCCGGCTGATCGTTCACGCCGGACACGGTCTGACTTACCGCAACGTGGCTCCGTTGGCGGCCATGCGCGGCTGGGGTGAATTCAACATCGGTCACAGCATCTGCGCCCGAGCCATGTTCGTCGGCATGCGCGAGGCCGTGCGAGAGATGGTGCGATTGCTGGATTGGCACGGACGTTTCGCAGGTGTCCCATGACCATGTTTCGCGGTTGCCTGGTGGCTCTTGTCACCCCCTTTCACGGCGGTCGGCTCGACCTGCCCGCGCTCGACAAGCTGGTCCGCAGGCTGGTGGAAGCCGGCGTCGACGGCCTTGTACCGTGCGGCACGACCGGCGAGTCCCCGACGCTCAGCGATGAAGAACAGGTGGAGATTATTCGCACCGTCAAGAAGGCGGCCGGCGGTCGGGCGCCGGTCGTGGCCGGGGCGGGAACCAACAGCACCGAACGAACGCTCCACCATGGCCGCGCGGCGCTATCGGCGGGGGCCGACGCACTGATGCTGGTGAACCCGTACTACAACCGTCCGACACAGGCCGGGCTGTATCAGCATTTCGCGCGGTGCGCGCGCGAGCTCGCTGCGCCCATCATGCTCTACAACATCCCGGGCCGCACCGGCGTTGAGTTGTCGGTTGACACGATCGCGCGGCTGCGGGCCGAGTGCGACAGCATCCAGGCCGTCAAGCATGCCACCGGGCAGATCGAGTCGGCGGCTGAGCTGTCGCTGGCGAGCGACATCGTCATCCTGTCCGGGGACGATCCGCTGACGCTTCCGTTGATGAGCATCGGAGCCCGCGGCGTCGTGAGCGTCGCGGCCAATCTGGTGCCGCAGGAGGTGCGTGGCCTGACGGCGGCGGCGCTGGCGGGTCGTTGGGACGAGGCTCTGTCGCGCCATCGCCGGCTGTTCCGGCTGGCGCGCGACCTCCTGACGATTGAGACCAACCCGATACCGATCAAAACGGCGTTGGCGATGCAGGGGCTGGTGAGCGAGGAGTTTCGTCTGCCGCTCTGCCCCATGTCGCAGGCCAATCGCGATCGATTGTCGGCCAGATTGTCGGGTTTCTTTGAAGCCAGGGAGATGACATGAGCACCGCGGCAACAACCGACCACGTCGTGACCGAGGCCGACAGGGACGGCGGTTCGCTCGCCGCCAGGCTGCGCTCGGTGGCGGCCCTGCTCGTCCCGGCGCTGGTGTTCTGGTACGTTGGCGGATGGGTGGCGCAGCCCAACGATCCGCTCGCACCGGTGACGTTGCTGCTGGTGCCCAATCGCTTCCTTGTCATGATCGAGATGGTCGGGCTGGCGGTCGTATCCGCCGGACTGGCAACGGCCATCAACGGACCTCGCTCCGCCATGTACGGCCCGTTGGGCGTGGCGGTCGGTCTGGCGGCGGTCAGCATCCGCGGCGGCGACGCCGACCTGCTGCCGTTGTGCCTGCCCGCCGCGCTGGCGCCGTGGCCGACGCGGGCGCTCATTTTCGAGATTTGGCTTTGGCTCGGCTTGATCGCGCTGGGGGCGGTGGTGGGCCGCTGGGTCGATTCCTGGTCCTCGAGTTCGCCGCCGGAGGGAGCGCCGCGGGACGTGGATGATGAGATCGTCGACAGCGCGGTCGAGCTGCGGCGGGCCATGCTGATGATCCCGGTGGTCGCGGTCCTGGCGTACCTGCTGGTGCAGTTGTTCGCCGGCAGCCCGGCATCGCCGCTGCTGAAGGGTCAGGTGTTCTTTTCGGTGGGGGCGGCGTTCTACGTGGCCGTCGCGCTGGCCGGCGTGGTGCTCAAGGTTCGCTCTCCGATGTGGATGCTGATGTCGGTGGCGATCGTGGGGACGGTGGCCCATGTGCTGGCTGCGCCGGATGTGACGCCGGAACTTGCCGCTCGTGGCGTCCGTGTCGTCCTGAATGGCCTGGTCCGTCCGACTCCGATGCAGTACGCGGCGCTCGGAACGATCGGCGTCTGGCTGGCGCACCTGTCGTCGCCGGGCCGTGGCCTGATTCGCTCTGGCGAAGCGAGGCACGCCGAGCAAGCCGGCCGACGCACATCCTGATCGCCAAGGGCCTCGCGACCGCGCGAATGACCGCGTTGAGGCCGGGGCAGTGGCCGCCTGCCCGTCACCATCCCGATCGCCTCGTTCATCCAGCTGTTCCCTCAGGATTCAGCCTGCAGGGCCTTGCGGATCTCGGCGAGTTCCTTGCGCCGCTTGTCGCTGACCTCGGGGAATCGGAGGTCGAGGCTCTCAAGGACGGCGCAGATGGACTGGGAAATGGCCAGCCGCGCGAACCACTTGTTGTCGGCCGGAATGACGAACCATGGCGCCCATTCGGTGCTGGTGTTGCTCAGCATGTCGTTGTAGGCGTCCTGGTAGTCATCCCAGAAGGCGCGCTCCTTGTAGTCAGCGACTGAGAATTTCCAGTTCTTCTCGGGCCGGTCGATCCTCGCCAGGAAGCGCTTGCGCTGCTCGCCGCGTGAGAGGTTCAGGAAGAACTTCAGCACGACGATTCCGTTCCGCACGAGGTACCTCTCGAAGTTGTTGATTTCCTTGAAGCGGCGCTTCCAGATGTCGTCATCCACGGTGTCCGGCGGGAGCTTCTGAGCCGCGAGGAACTCGGGATGAACGCGCACGACGAGCACTTCCTCATAGTACGAGCGATTGAAGATCCCGATCATTCCGCGGCCCGGCAGGGCCTTCGCGGCGCGCCACAGATAATCGTGGTCAAGCTCCTCGGCCGACGGCGATTTGAAGCTCGTCACTCGACAACCCTGCGGATTGACGCCCGAGATGACGTGCTTGATGGCCCCATCCTTGCCGGCCGCGTCCATGGCCTGGAAGATGATGAGCAGCCCGTAGGTATCCTGTGCGTACAGCTTCTCCTGCAGTTCGGCCAGCGTCTCGACGTTGGCGGCAACCTGCGAAAGGGCCTCGGCCTTGTCCTCAAACCCGCCGGTGAATCCGGGGTCGTAGTCCTTCTTGAGGCTGATTCGCTCCCCCGGCGGGACCATCACCTCCTTGAAGCGGAACTCGACCTGGCCGCTGTCGCCGACCCTGATCTTGATCTTGCGATCGGGGTCGAGGTTGTACTTCCTCATGGGCTTCTCTCCTTGGCGAGCGAGGCGTCATGTTACACGACTCGGACGCAGCGAGGATGGGACGGTTCAATGATACCAACGCAAACGTCGACTGGCACGCGCTCGAGTCGGATGATCGCCGTGCCGCTATTCGGTCAAGCCCAGCTTCGTGAACTGGTCCCGCAGGGCCGCCAAGGCACGGTGGCAGATCATGTGAATGGAACCGTGGGTGCGCTTCAGTCGTCTCGCCACGTCAGCGACCGGCAGCCCGTGCAGAAACCGGAGTTTGATCACTTCGCGATAATGTTCGGGCAGCGCCGCCAGACAGGCTGACAGTGCTCCGAGCGCCTCCTCGTGGCTGATGACGCCGCTGGGCGTGCCGACCTCGGCCGACAGCCGCTGAAGCAAGTCGACGTAGCTGGCGTTGTCGGGCGGATGTGCCGCGGGCTTCAATTCGCGCCGCACGTCGCGGCGGTCGGCATGCAGGGCGCGGTGCTCGTCGATCAGCTTGCGGTCCAGGATTGTGAACAGCCAGCGCAGGAACGAGTCCTTGCCGCGATAGTCGAACGACTCGATCGATCGGAACGCCTCGAGATAGACTTGTTGCAGAATGTCCTCGGGGTCGAAGCGCGTCCGCATCGTGGCATCCATCTGCCGCAGCAGACGCGCTCGGAGGCGCGGGTGATACAGCACCAGCAGCCTTTGCAGCGATTGCGGGTCGCCGCGAACGGCCCCACGAACCAGGATGTGCGTGCGGTTGTCGTCAGACACGAGGGCCCCTCGAGCCGGTTGGCACGACCCGCCGGACCCGCTTGCCGGCTCGGTGGTCCAATTCTCGCTCGGAATTCTAATCGCGGGCCGTCTAATACACAGGTAGCGTAAGGTGCGCGGCGGGATGGAGCGTTCAGCCCGGTCCCCGCGATGCGATCGTTTCCCAGGACGGGCCGATTGCTGTAAACTGGTGTCTGAAGGGCAGATAACATCGAACCACCGCATGCCGGAACGCCACGAGAATGAACATCCCGGTCCCGACGACGATGCCCTCGACGCTCGCGAAGAGCGGATCGGCGAGTTGCTGAACGAATTCCTGGACCGCCAGCGGGCCGGGAACGGAGTCAGCATCGACGAGTTTGTCGCGTCCCACCCGGACTTTGCGGACGATCTTCGACGGCACCTCGACGGGCTCCGCATCCTCGGCCGCCTTGGCTCATCCAGCGACGCCACCCGCCTGGTCGACCGGAAGCCGGGCTCGGGGGCAGGCAGCTCCGCGCGCGGATCCGACCTCGGTGACGACGTGGCTCGGCCGTCGCTCGCGGGCTACGAGATCCTGCGGGAGCTGGGCCGCGGCGGGATGGGGATCGTCTACAAGGCGATGCAGCTCTCGACCAAGCGCGCTGTCGCGCTGAAAGTGCTGCTCGAGGGCCCGTTCGCATCGGAATCGTCGCGACGCCGGTTTGAGCGTGAGATCGAGCTGGCGGCGCAACTACGGCATCCGAACATCATCCCCATTTACGACAGCGGCCGCTCAGGCGGGCGGATGTACTACGCGATGGAGTACGTTCACGGGCAGCCGTTGACCGATTACGCCCGTGACAACGGCCTGTCGATCGATCAGCGGGTGCGGCTGTTCCGAAAGATTTGTTCGGCGGTCGCGCACGCCCATCTGCGCAGCGTTGTGCATCGAGATCTGAAGCCCGGCAACATTCTGGTGGATTCCGACGGCGAGCCGCGCGTGCATGACTTCGGGCTCGCCAAGCTGGGGGGCGTGCACGACGCCAATATGTCGATGACGGCGCAGATCATCGGCACGCCGGCCTACATGGCGCCGGAACAGGTGACGGGCGACCCAACGGCCGTCGACGCCCGCACCGACGTCTACTCACTCGGTGTGATTCTCTACGAACTGTTGACGGGCCAGATGCCATATCCGACCGGGGGGCCGCTGACCGAGACGCTCAACCACATCTGTCGCACCGAACCTGTACGGCCGGGGCGACTGCGGCGGGGCATCTCGCAGGATCTCGAGACGATCGTCGCAAAGGCGCTGCACAAGAGCAAGGAGCAGCGCTATCAGTCGGTTGCCGCGCTATCCGAAGATCTCGGCCGGTACCTGGCCGGCGAGCCGATCGAGGCGCGCCGGGCCAGCGCGCTCTACCTGATCGGGAAGGCCATCTGGCCGCATCGCTACATCGCAGCCGCGGTAGCCCTCTGCGTCGCGCTGGCGGGCGCATTCGCATGGTCCACCATGTCACACCACATGATGCTCCGCGAGCAGAACCTGCGTGATCAGCAGCAGGCGCTCGAGCTTCAACGCGCTCGCCAGGAGGCTGAGCAGGCGCGGATCGAAGCCGAGCAGAAAGTTCGTGACGCCGAGCGTCGCCGCGACGAGGAGTGGAGTCGCATGCTGGCGGAGAAGTTGAAAGGCTTCGATCCGGTCCGAGCAGCGCGTGCCGTCGGCGGCGGGGCGGGGGACGTCGTGCGCGGACTGGCGCCGCAGGATCCTCGTTCCCTGCTGCTGCGGACCGGCGTCAATGCGGCCCGGGAGGTCGGTTCGCAGCTCAATCGCTTCTTTGACAGCTCGACCGAGCTCGATACCGCCGCTGAACAGGGTGTCGCGGACGGCGACGAGTCCGCGAGCGGCGAGTCCGACGGAGCTCCGCCGGCGACGCAACCGACCATGCCTCCGACGCCGCCGGTTCCCGTCCGGCCGCCGGACCGCTAGGGTCGCCTCCTATTGCCGTGGGGCATCGATCTCGGGCGTCTTCGGTTCCACGGCTGCCCGACAGACCGCCAGGAAGGAGATCAGCTCCGACACGCGCGCGGCCGTTGCCGGACCCGACTCGTAGGCCGCGTACAGGTTGGGGCGCCATTCGAACGTCCGGTCCGGAGGCTCGGGCGACTCGCCGCGTGGCATGGCGTTCGAGATGTCCCTGATCGCGTCGAGGCCCTCGGCCACCCAGTATCGTCCATTGATCGCACGCGCGATGAAGCCGGGCGTCTCGGCGGCGGCCGCGATCAGCGGGCTGTTGGTGACGACTATCGGGGCCGCGCTCGGCGCGCCGGACCGTGCGACGATCGTGACGATGAACTTGCGCCGCGCATCTCCGAACCCGGAGTCGAAACCGTACTCCACGATGGTCGCCTCGGCCCTCGGATCATTCGACACGTACACCGTGCGCACCCGCCGGGAATGTCCGAGACTGGCGACGGCGAGGTCGAACAGCCCGGGCGGAATGGCCGAATCAGCCACGGGGGCGATCGACCACGGCGCGCCGAGCAGGTTGGCCTGTCGCTGAAGCTTCCGGCGCCGGGCGTGGCGCGACGCACCCCACGCGATCAACATCGCCAGGATACCGAGCGGCACCAGCAGATCGGTCATGGTTCGTCGGGTGGCAGGTCGTCAGCCGGCTGCGTGGCGCCCGCCGTGCGGGGCACCAGGCGGAATCCGTATCCGCGCTCGGGGTGCAGCGAACGAAGCTGGGAGATCCACCGCCGAATGAGGCGGTACCCGGGCGCATCGTCGCGGAGATAGAGCGGCTTGAAGCCGTCGGTCGCCGGGTGAGCGTAGCGCGTCTGATCCGGCGGCAGCGTGTAGGTCAGCAGGAGCGATTCATCCGGCTTGTCGCGATTGACCAGCAGACGGTGGTCGACCTCCCACTGCCGCAGCGTGATGAAATTGGCGTAGAGCGAACGGTCCTGCCGCCGGGGGTCGTTGTAGAGTCGCATGCGGGTCCGCGATGTGTCCGGATTCCCGTGGCATGCACTGGTGGCGCAGCCGTTCATCAGGATCGGCTGGATTCGTCGTTTGTACTCGACCAGGATGGTGGGGTCGCGCTCGATTCGGACCGCGTCGGCGTACGCGAACTCGTCTTCGGTATCTCGCATCCAGTAGGCAATGGTCGAGAGTTTCTGGGGCGGGGTCATCGCCAGGAATCGCCGCCGGGCTGCATCACCGCGAAACTCACGATCGCCCAGCACGGATGCCAGGAAGCGCTGCGTCACCTCGGCCGGGACGACGACCGTGACCCGGTCGATCGGGATGTTGTTCGGATTGACGTTAGGCTCGCGGGCGGCTCGGAGTTCCATGAACCGCACGCGATTGATATGTTCGGCCGTGAGGCGTGCCAGCACGTCGCCAGCCAGGTCGTCCGGCGGAGGCATGGGCTCGGCGCGCGAGTGACGCAGCTCCAGCGCGAGCGGCCCGAAGACCGCGCTGAGGATGATGAGCAAGACGGCGGTTGACGGCATGGGGCGCTTCATGGCCTGGTTCCAGCGCTTGGCCGGTGCGGGGGGAGCCGCTCCGTTTGACCTCGACCGGCGCATGGCCGAGAATAAACGCGGTTGCGTGCGGGGGCAACGAAAGGTCCGAGCCGATGCCCGACGAGAGCCCGAACCACGGCGGCGACGCGCCGTCCGACCCGTCCGGGGCTCGTTCGTCTGACTCGGTCGCGGCTCTGATCGGCGACACCGTCGTGCTGGATACGGCCGGTCCCACCGTCTTTCTCGGCAGGCTTCGCGCCGTGACGGCGGATGGCTTCTGGCTCGACGACGCGGACATCCACGATCGCACGGACGGCCATGCCACGAAGGAACTTTACGTCTGTGAGGCGCGTGAGCACGGCATTCGATCAAACCGCAAGTCCCTGTTCGTATGTCGGGAGGCGGTGATTGCCGTGTCGCGTCTTTCCGACGTGATCATCGACTGACCCGGACCGGCGGCTGGGCCTTGCCCATCACGGGCTCAGCACCGCGTTCGCGCTCTGGTCGCCACGGCGGCCGCCGTACTTGGCCAGCAACGCTTGCAGGCGTGGCTGGTTGGAGTCCAGTTCGAGCGACCGGTGCCAGTGCTCGAGCGCCAGGTCGCGCAGCTCCGGCTGTCGCCCGCTCCGGAGGTACATCGCCATGAAGACGATGCCGCGCCCCGCGTGCGCCTCGGCGTTCTTCGGATCGAGTTGCAGCGCCTTGCCATACGACGCCAGCGACTCGTCGTATCGACCGCTGCGGTACTGGCAGAAGCCGATCCACTGGTGCGCAGCCGACAGGCGCGGATCGACCTTGGCAGCGCGCCGGAACGTCTCGACGGCGGCATCCAGGCGGTTCTGTTTGATGTACGTCGTGCCGAGATTGACCAGCACCATCGCCTGCGTGCTTCCGAGCTCGAGAGCGCGTTTGTACATGCGGATGGCGTCGTAGTAGTTGCCGCGCGAGTCGTAGGCCGCCCCCAGATTGGTGAGGGCATAGGCATTCTGCGGGTCGATTCGAAGCGCGGCCTCGTAGCAGCGGATGGCTTGTTCGAGTTCTCCCACCTGGTGGAGGCACACGCCCTGGTTGAGAAACGCTTCGAACTGATCGGGGCGCAGCTCGCACGCCTGCTGGTATGCGCGGATGGCGAGCCGCAGTTTCTCGATGCGGTCCGGTGCGTGCTCGGCCATGAGCTGGTACACCTGTCCGAGCGACAGACAGGCCAGGAAGTCGAACGGGTCGAGCCGCAGTGCTTCGGCAAACGCGCGGGCTGCCTCCGCCAGATCGCCGCGCTTGCGGTGGATCTTGCCGATCCGCGCGTGCGCCGTTGCCAGTTTCGGATTGAGCCTCAGCGCCTCCTCGAATTCGCGCAGTGCCTCCTCGAGTCGATCCTCCTCGAGCAGGCGGTCGCCGCTGGAGAGGTGTCGGCTGGCGACGTGCTGTTGAATCCGCTCGATCAGCGTCGGCGCTCCGGCCTGGCAGCCGCCGAGCAGTGCCACGGCCGTTCCCAGCGCGCAGTAGATAGCGCGGCGCTGGGCAGCCTCGTGCAACACCGGCAGTGACGACATGTACGCGGTTGCCTCCGGACGCGCGGGCCAATCGGATGGGGCCGGTGGTTTTATCGGCAATTCGACCTTCGTTTGGCGCGGACCGCGCGAGTCCTGCGCGGATTGACTTGCCGTGTGCGGCACCTAAGATTGGCCTGCGGAAGCGCAGAATCTGCCTGTTCTCAACTGCCTCAGGGTGCTCGGATGCGGGTGCTGGTCGCCATCCCGGTCTTCAATGAAGATCGCTACATCGTGGCCGTGCTGGATCGCGTCCATCGATTCGCTTCGGACGTGCTGGTCATCGACGACGGTTCGACCGACGCGACGCCCGACCTGCTGCGAGACGCGCGGCCGCTGGCCGTGATCCGTCACGCTCGAAACTTGGGATACGGCCGAAGCCTGATCGATGCGTTCGCATTCGCGCAGGGGCGCCGGTACGACTGGGTTGTCACGATGGACTGTGACGACCAGCACGAGCCTGACGCCATTCCGCGCTTTGTGGCCGAAGCGCAGGCGGGCGGCTGCGACATCGTCTCGGGCTCTCGGTACCTGCAAGCCATGCCCGACAGCGATGCGCCGCCGGTGGATCGCCGGCGCATCAACGCCACGATGACGTGGCTGATCAACGAATCGCTCGGTCTGTCGTTGACGGATGCGTTCTGCGGGTTCAAGGCGCACCGCGTGGCCTCGCTTCGCCGTCTGCGGCTCGATGTGCCAGGGTACGCGTTCCCGATGCAGCTCTGGGTGCAGGCCGCAGCGGCCGGTCTGCGTGTCCGCGAGCTGCCGGTTCGGCTCATTTACCGTGATTACTCGCGGCAGTTCGGTGGTTCGCTCGATGATGCCGAGATTCGACTTCAGCACTACCTTGACGTCTTCAATCAGGAGCTGAGGCGGGTCGGGTGGACCGCCTGCAACAGCGAGCGCTGCTCGCAGATCCACGCGACCGATTTCTGACGTGCTCCGGCGTCGCTGGTCGCATCAGGTCAGGCGATCAGCTCCACTGAGGGGCTTGACTCCGCCGTGATGAGGCCGGTCCCCCGAACTTTCGAAGCTCTGCCGGCGGACGGGAGCGTCATCGTCTGCCCGGACGGCGATGAATTGCGGCGATTGATTGAGGACAACGTGCGCCGCAGGGCCGGTCGGCCGGTCGTCCTGGCCGGACGTGAGTGGGTCCGCTCGACGGATGCGATGGTCGTCATCACCGGCCACCAACCGGAATTCTTCCACCCGGGCATCTGGATCAAGAGTGTCGTTGCTGCGGAGGTTGCTGCGCGTTTCGGAGGGCGTGCGGAGTTTCTGCTGGTGGACAGCGATTCGGCCGAGGGCGTCGAGTTGTCGTGGCCGGTGCAGTCGGAATCCGGGCTCACTCTGGGCAGGGCGGCGCTGCCGGCCGCTCGCGGACAGCCTCTTGAGGCCATCGAGCGGCGATCGCAGGCGGAGTGGCAGGAGTGGTTTCGCGCCGTGCCCGATTCGATTCTGGCCGATGATGAATCGCCGCTGCCCGATTTCGTGCGAGCGTTCCTGAACGGAGGGCCCGACGCGGGATATGTCGATCGCTGGAAGGCGGGCATGTCCGCCGTCGACGATCGCGTGGGCGTCCCCTCGCTGCGGGCCCGCCCCGTCAGCCGACTGGGAGACGCCGGTGAGTCGGACGCGTGGTGGTGGTTTGTGGCACACTGCCTGCTGGAATCGGAGCGCTGCGCCGCGACGTACAACGCGGCGCTCCGCGCTTATCGCAGGCGGTACGGGATTCAGGGCGAACGCCATCCCATGCCCGACCTCGCGGTCGGCGGCGGGCGCTGTGAGCTTCCGTTCTGGGGGCTGCTGGGCGGAGCCGTCCGGTCGCGCCTCGCGATTGCCACGCGCGCGGAGGACGGTCTGGAACTCTGGGCTGGTGACGCACGTGTCGGGGAGGTTTCGAAGAGTGAGCTGAGGCGCACGCCGCTTGCGGGGGTTCGCTCGCTGAGCGGTGACTGCACGTTGCGGGCCCGCGCGCTGGCCCTCACGGCGTTCACCCGGATGACGCGATGCGATGTGTTCATTCACGGGCTCGGCGGCGCTGCGTATGACGAAATCGCCGATGACTGGATGCGTACTTTCTTCGGAGTCGAGCCTCCGGGTATCGTGATGGCGACTGCGACGCTGCGCCTGGAGTTGCCGGTGCGCAGCGTCGGTGCCTGGCGGCCGGACGCCGCGCGCCGCACATTGCGGGATCGCCGATACAACCCTCAACGGCTTCCCCTGGTGTCGGCGAACGCTGCCGAACTCCTGGCGGAGCGGTCCGCTGCCATCCATGAGTCCGAGCATCTCCGGCAATTCCTGCCGACCGATCGAGCCGCGCGTCGGGCTGCGTTTGACCGCATCCGCGCAGCCAATCTCGCCCTGCAACGGCATCTCGATCCGGCCATTACAGTGCTGGACGAACGCCAGATCGAGCGGGTCGAGGCTCACAACCGCGTGGCTGAGCGGCGGGACTGGTTTGTCGCGCTGCACCGCGTCGAGCGGCTTCGGCGGCTGGTCGACAACGCCCTCGCGCTCCTGGCTGGCTGAATCCGCCGCGCGTCCGCGATCTTGTCCGGGACGGCGGTTTAACCCCGCGGCTCATCAACGCCGATAGACGCGCATCTGCGGTCGGTCCGCGCGCCGAGACGAGGCCGGCCGTCGCGGAACGATACGTGATCTACCTGGCGGCGTCAGTCTGGCTGTCGCTCGTGGTTCTGCTGGCGTGGGGCATCCGCCACGTTTGCGGAGGTCTGGTCGGACCGCGCGCCATCAATCTGGCGCTGCTGCCGGGCACCTTGCTCTCGCAACTCGGGTGCATCGTCGCCGTGTTGCTGACCGGGGGCTCGGGCGCTGACGTGTCGTTCCTCGGCGAGGACGCAGACGCCGACGAGGCCCAGCAGCAGGGCGATACCGGGCACGTCCCCTTCTTCCGGTCACTCCTGGTGGGATTGCTGCCGATGGTGCTCGTCGGCACGGCGCTCGGGGTGGTGCTGATGGGGCCGGGGGCCCACCTGCTGGGCGAGGTCTCGCCGGATCACGTCGCGATCGGGTTGCCGGTCGAGGCGTCAGGCTTCTGGACGCAGCTTCGACACCTCGTCACGCTGGCGGAGGAGACCATGCTGGCGCTGGAGCAGCCCGACTGGAACCAGGGCGCGACGTGGCTGCTGATGTACCTGATCGTGTCCTTCGTTGTGCAACTCGCGCCATCGCCCCGATACGTTCACGGCCGTTTTTACGCCATCGTCGCATTCGGCGGGCTGGCCGCGTTGGCCGGCACCTTGCTCCCGGGCGTCGGTGACATGCTCGCGCTGGCATGGTCGCAGTTGGCGTTCATCCTGGGCCTGCTGCTCCTGTTGATGATGCTGAGCCTGCTGGTGCGCGGCTCCGTGGCCGTCATTCGCGACCTGACTCGATAGGACGCCGCGTTGCACGGACCGATCGCAGGCCTTTGCCGTCCGCCCGCCTGTCCCCGGCACGGCATGGCTGCCGATAGCACCGAAGGTGACGGCCGACAACTCCGGAATTCGACCCGCCGGCGGCGACTACCGCCGCAAGATCCTGACGCTCGAGGCCCTTCTGCCCATCGTGGCCGACGCACGGCGGCAGGGCCGGACCGTCGTGCAGTGCCACGGCTGTTTCGACATTGTGCATCCCGGCCACGTGCGGTACCTCCAGTTCGCGCGCCGGCAGGGTGACCTGCTGATCGTCTCGATCACCGGCGATGCGGCGATCGACAAAGGTGAGCTGCGACCCTATATCCCGCAGGAACTGCGGGCCGAGAACCTGGCGGCGCTGGAGCAGGTGGACTATGTGGTAATCGACCACGCCGCGTCCGCCTGCCGCCTGCTGGCCGCGATCCGCCCCGACGTGTACGTCAAGGGGCAGGAGTACGCCACCAGCCGGCACGCCGGCTTCCTGGCGGAGCGCGAGACCGTCGATTCATACGGCGGCCGCGTCGTCTTCTCGAGTGGCGACGTGGTCTTCTCATCCACCCGGCTGTTGGAGTCGATCGGCTCAGACGCAGCGCTCGACCGGCAGCGGCTGGCCTCTGTTTGCGCCCGCCACGCCATCAACTCCGAGCATCTCGCCGGCCTGCTGAGCGCGATGGAGCGTCAGCGGATCCTGATACTCGGCGACTGCTTCATTGATCGCTACGTGCTGTGTGAGGCGGAGTCGATCGCCAGCGAGGCGCCGATTCTATCGCTGCGTGAGCTCGACGAACGCGACCAGCTTGGGGGGGCGGCGGCGGTGGCCCTGCGCGCGGCGGAACTTGGCGCATCTCCGTATCTGGTGACCACGCTGGGCGCCGATGGTCGCTCGGAGTGGGCCCGGCATCAGCTTGAGGCGGCGGGGGTCGAGTGCTTCGTGCTCACCTCCCGGCGGCGCACCGGCCTGCGGACCCGCTACATCGTGGACGACCACAAGACGTTCCGCGTCGACGCCATTGATCGCGAGCCGCTCGACTCGCTGGGCGAGCGCCAGGTCGCGGATTTCCTGCTGGATCAGGCTCGCAGAGCCGATGTCGCCGTCGTCTTCGGGTGCGGTCACGGCACACTGACGCCCGGCCTGCTGCAGCGCCTGGGAACACAGTTCCGCCAGCGTTGCCCGATGCTGGTTGGCGCCGCGGGCGATCGCCGGGCGGAGCTGGGCGCTCTGCGGCACCTGTCGCTGTGCGTCGCCTCCGAACGGCTGCTGCGGCATGTACAAGCCGAGCCCGGCGCGGGCCTCTCATCTGTCGCGTACAGATTTCTGAGCGACACGCAGTCGCATCGGTTGCTGGTGACGCTGGGCAAACGGGGCGTGGTGACGTTCGACCGGGCATCGCCGGATCCGGCCTCGCCGGAATGGGACGATCGGCTGCGGAGTGAGTACCTGCCGGCGCTCGCCGAGCACGCGCGCGACACCGTCGGATGCAGCGAGACCGTCGCGGCCGTCGCTGCACTCGGCACGGCCGTCGGCGGAACGCTGATGCAGACCGCCTATCTGGCGTCAGCCGCGGCCGCGATTCAGGTCGCGAGTGTGGGCCACGCCACCGTCGGTCGTTCGCGGATGGCTGCCTGGCTGGCGCGACGCGGCGAGATTCTGCGCGACGACCGTGAAGCCGACGAGCCGGCGACGAGCCAGCCGCTGGAGGTTTGACATGCCTGTGGCGACGGGGTCCGACATCCGACTGAGCGTCGTCATTCCGACGCGCGACCGTTGCGACGAATTGGCCGCGACTCTGGCCGAGTTGGTTGGCCAGGTCGGGTGTGATGATGAGATCATCGTGATCGACAACGGGTCGGCCGATCAGGCTCCGGCGCGATTGGCGTCGCGCTTTGATCAGGTGCGCTGGATCGAACTGGGCGCCAACATGGGGTGCGCCGCCCGCAACGTCGGGGCGGTCGCGGCTGGCGGCGATGTTCTGGTCATGATGGACGACGACAGTATTCCCGTGCCCGGCACACTGGACGGCCTTCGCGAGGCGTTTGCGAACGACGCTGATCTGGCGGCGATCGCCTGTCGAATTCGCCTTGCGGACGATCCGGAACGACACGACGCCGGTGGGCTCGCGGGCGTGATCGTCAACTGCGGGGCGGCGATTCGCCGCGCGGCCTTCCTGGATGTCGGCGGCTATCCGATCGACTTTGACTATTACGCGGAAGAGTACGATCTGTGCTGCCGTCTGTGGCGCGCCGGGTGGCGGATCGCGCCTCGCGGTGATCTTGTCTTCCTTCACCGCCGATCACCCCGCAATCGCGACGCCAACCGGATGCTGGCTCGGCTGGTTCGCAACAATCTGACGGTCTGGAGTCGCTACGCGCCCGAGTCGATGCGGCAGCGGATGATGATCGAGACAGTTGACCGATACCAGATGGTGGCGCGGCGCGAGGATGCCGACGCGGGCTTTCGCGAGGGGCTGACGCAATGGCAGGCTGAAGCAGCCCGCCGACCGCCGGCGCGAACGCCGCTCACCGAGGCCCAACTCGATACGATGTTCGGTCTTCCCATCGTTCGCCGGAGCCTGGCGCGTGAGCGCGACGCCTGGCGCGGCCGCCGGTTCGGCGTCTGGACGCGCGGCAAGGGCTGCCCGCAGCTATTGGACGCGCTGCGCGCGGCTGGCGCTGACGTGGCCGGCGTGTACGAGCCGAAACCCGCCGCCAGCACCTGGTTGGGTTGGCCCTTGCGCGATGCGACCTCGCTGCACAATGACGAAGTCTCCGTGCTGGTTCCGGGCACGCTGTCGCCCGGGGCGGCGGAGGACCTCGGGCGTGAACTCACCGGGCGATTCCCGGACCATCAGATCCTCTCTCCAATCGGTTGGTCGAGTTCATTGTGCGCCACGGCGACCGCGGCCTGAATTTTTTTCTGAACTCCTGGAGCGCGCGGGTCGAATGGTGCGGCAGTGTCCGATGGGACGGACGACGGCCTCGCGGCCGGGCACCTGTGGTTAGGGCCCAGAGTGGGGGGCCTTGAGGTAGCTTCCGCGAAGCGCCCAAGGAGCACGAGCAATGAGTCGCATCAACACGAACATTCCATCCCTGGTGGCCGCGCGAGTGTTGGCGCAGCAGCAGGGCTCGCTGCAGGAATCGCTCCAGCGCCTCAGCACCGGCTTGAGCATCAATCGCGGCGCGGATAATCCCGCGGGGTTGATTGCCTCCCAGGCACTGCGGAGTGAAGCGCGAGGCGTGACGGCAGCGCTCGAGAACGCCTCTCGCGCCAAGACCGTTCTGGCGACGGCTGAGTCGGCCCTCAGCGAGATCAGCAACCTGCTGCTCGAGCTCGAGAACCTCGTCGGCAAGTCCGCCAACTCGGCCGGAGTGGCCAGTTCGGAGACCGAGGCCAACCAGCTCCAGATCGATTCGATCCTCGACTCGATTAATCGAATTGCGAATACGACCCAGTTCAACGGCAAGAAGCTCCTTAACGGAGAGCTGGCCTACGCCACGTCGGGCGTGGCCAGCAATCGCTTCTCGCGCCTGCAGGTCTACGGCGCCGCGGTGCCAAACGGCGCGCAGCTCCCGGTGATCGTGTCCGTGACGCAGTCGGCCCAGACCGCCCGGGTGAACCTGGCGGCGGGCGGAAGCACGGGTCTCACCACCGCTGGCAGGCTGTCCAGCACGAACAACGTCGCGTTCTCCATTGCGGGCAAGCTGGGCACGCAGGCCTTCAGCTTCGCCGGCAATACGGTGAATTCGGCCATTCGCAACACCATCAACTCGTACACGTCCGTCACGGGCGTATCCGCGTCCCTCTCCGGCCAGTCGCTGCGATTCAACAGCACTGGTTACGGCAGCGATGCGTTCGTCACCATCACGACCAGCAGCGGTGTGTTCGGCGTCAGCGGCGGTGACGCCGGACCGAATTCGGACTACGGCCGCGACGCCGGCGTTCGAATCAACGGCCAGGTCGCCCAGGTCAAGGGTCTGGCGGCATCGGTCCGCTCCGGTGGCCTCGACATCGCGCTGGACCTCACGACCTCGTTCGGCACGGCCGTCGGAAGCACCACGTTCTACCTGACCGGCGGCGGCGCGGACTTCGCAATCTCGCCGACCCTGTCAACCGTCGGTCGGGCCAGCATTGGCCTCGATTCCGTGACGACCGCCGCGCTGGGCGACGCGCAGAACGGGTATATCAGCTCGCTCGCAAGCGGTCAGGCGAACGCCCTGTCCTCGAAGAACTTCGAGAAGGCCCAGAGCATCATCCGAGCCGCGAACACTCAGGTCGCGTCGCTGCGGGGTCGGCTCGGCGCCTTCGAGCGAAACACGCTCGACACGACCGTGAACTCGTTGAACGTGGCACTGGAGAACATCCAGGCTGCGGATAGCGCGATCCGCGATACCGATTTCGCGCTGGAGACCAGCCGGCTGACGCGAGCGCAGATTCTGCTCCAGTCGGTGTCCCAGGCGCTGACGATCGCGAATCAGGCGCCGTCATCGGTGCTCTCGCTGCTTCGTTAAACGCTGAATGCGCGAGTGCGTCCCATAAGCGGCTCGTCTCAGAATCCGAACGGGAAACTCCTCAAGGGGTTCAGGGATTCGGACGAACAAGGCGATGATGGAATATCGCTCGCCGCCGCCGAATCGTACGGCCGACTCGCAGATGGAGTTGTGAGCGGCCCGGGATCGGGAAGTGAGCGAGTGGCCGGTCAGGATGGCCGGCCGGAACATCAGACCAGTGGGCCTGGCGACCCGAGGGTTGCCGGGCCGGGGGCGAAGGTCCTCTGAGGACGCGACGGCGGAGCCGGCGCCAGAGCTTTCGCACGGCCGCGGCGCTGCCGGTTGAACCGGCGCACGCGGGCCACCGACGCGCATGGCCGCGCGTCGCAGTTCGGTCCGCCCGAAGGATCGCGGACCGGTGAATGCACGGAGGACGCCATGAGCCGCATCAATTCCAACCAGTCTTCGCTTCAGGCGATTCACAAGCTCTTCGCCAATCAGAAGGATCTCTCGCTTCGGCTCGAGCGGCTCAGCTCGGGGCTGCGGATCAACCGCGGCGTCGATGATCCGGCCGGTTTGATCGCGTCGGAGTCCCTGCGCTCCGAGCTGCGCGGCATCGGCCAGGCCATCGAGAACTCGACCCGTGCGATCAACGTCATCGCCACCGCCGACGCGGCGCTGTCCGAGGTGTCGAAGCTGCTGCTCGACATCCGCGGGTTGATCAACAAGTCCGCCAACGAAGGTGCCCTGTCGAGCACCGAGATCCAGGCGAATCAGCTCCAGATCGACTCGCTGCTCGAGAGCATCGACCGCATCTCGAACACCACGCAGTTCAACGGCAAGAAGCTCTTGAACGGCGAGCTGTCGTATATCACGTCGGGCGTCAACTCCGCCGACCTCTCGCGCGTGCAGATCTTCGGCGCTCGCGTTCCGGTTGGCAATCCGCTGCCCGTGGTGGTGGCCGTCACCCAGTCGGCTCAGACGGCGCGAGTCAACCTGCTCGCCGGTGGTGGCACGGGTCTGTCCGCCAGCGGGTACCTCTCCGCGGGCAACAACGTCACCATCCAGATTCGCGGCCTGCTCGGCACCGAGTCCTTCAGCTTCGGCGGCGGCACGGCGAACTCGGCCATCCGCAACACCGTCAACGCGTTCACGTCGCTGACCGGCGTGTCGGCCGCCCTGTCCGGCAACGCCCTCACATTCAACAGCACGGCCTTCGGCAGCGACGCCTTCGTCTCGGTCACTGCGACCAGCGGCACGTTTGGCATCAGCGGCGGCGACTCTGGCGCGACCCTCGACAAGGGCCGCGACGCCGGTGTCACGATCAATGGTCAGGCGGCCACCGTCAAGGGTCTGTTCGCCTCCGTTCGTTCGAACGGGCTCGACGTCGCCCTCGACCTCAGCACCGCCTTCGGCACCCGCATCGGTTCGTCGACCTTCCAGGTCACTGGGGGCGGCGCCCAGTTCCAGATCGGGCCGAACGTCAATACCGATGGTCTCGTCAGCGTCGGGCTGCCATCCATCAACATCACCAACCTGGGCAGCGCGGTGGAAGGCTACCTCAATACCCTCAAGACCGGCAGCACGAACTCCATCGTCGGAGGCCGCTACGTGCAGGCCGAGGCAATCGTCAACGCCGCGATCGAACAGGTGTCCGTCTTCTCGGGCCGGCTTGGCGGCTTCCAGCGCAACCAGCTCGACACCAACATCAATACGCGGCAGGTGGCGTTCGAAAACGTCCAGGCGGCCGAGTCCGCCATCCGCGACGCCGACTATGCCGCCGAGGTGGCTTCCCTGACGCGGGCACAGATTCTGGTCCAGAGCACGACCCAGATCCTGTCGATCGCCAACTCATCGCCCCAGGCCGTCCTGTCGCTGCTGCGATAGCCGCGCTCGGGCGCCGACGTCCGCGAAACGGCAGAAACTGCGCGAAGCCTGGGACACGGCAGGCATGCGTCAAATCGCTGACCTCGGCCGTCGCGCCGACCGATACAAGGGTGGGAAACGTCGCCGGCCGGAGTCGACTGCATGACGCCGATGTCTCGCTCGCAGGATGTCTGCCGGAAGCTCGGTTTCGTGCTGACCTGCTACGTGGACGGCCGCAAGCTCTTCCGCGCGGTTCGAACATCGGACCGCGACCGGCGCGCCGCTGGTGCTCCGGCCATGTCGGCCGTCGACCGCGAGCGCCGGTCCTCCAACGGCTGACACGCTCCGCGACATTCCGATCCACGGTAGGAGCAGCGCATGGGGACGATCTCCAGCGGCATCGGCCTGATTTCAGGCATTCCGATCCAGCAATTGGTCGACTCAATCATCGCCGGCCGGTCACGCTCGGTTCAGCTTCTCGACTCGCGAATCCAGCGGACGACGTCGCTTCGAACGGCTTATCTCGATCTTTCCGCGCGCGTGCTTGCCGCCAAGGCGACGCTGGGCCTGCTAAAGACCGAATCCACGTTCCGAGCCACCAGGGCCGCCAGCAGCGCCGAGAACGTCCTCGGCGTCCGCGTCACGGGAATTGCGAGCCCCGGGTCGTACTCGTTCACGGTGCGCAGCCTCGCATCGACGCAACAGGTGATCTCAAGCGGATTCGCCACTCGCGACGCCACGTTTCTGAGTCCCGGGACCCTGACGGTTGAGCGGGCCGAGGCCCGGCTGGCGCGCGGCGTTGACCTGTCGTTGCTGAACGAGGGCGCCGGGGTTCGCGGGGGTCGAATCCGCATCACCGATCGCGCCGGCGGTTCGGCCGAGGTCGATCTGACCGGCGTCCGGACCGTCTCCGACGTGGTCGCTGCCATTAACACCCAGTCTTCGGCGGCCGTGACGGCGTACACTCAGGGTGATCGCCTGGTGCTCGACGATCGCAGCGGCGCGGTCAGCGGCACACTCGCGATCGAGGACATCGGCGGCGGATTCGCCGCGCTCGACCTCGGCATTCGTGGCTCGACCAGCGGGGCGCGGCTGATCGGCGCCGACGTGCTCCGACTGTCCACGGCCACCGCCGTCGGCGTGCTCAACGACGGCAACGGGATTCGAGTCCACGGCGTCAGTGACGACTTTCGCGTGCAGCTCGCCGATGGCTCCACCGTCGACGTCAACCTGTCCGGGAAACTCGCCACCGACACGGCGCTCTCGATCCTCAACGGTGGCACCGGCGTGCCCGCCGGGCGAATTCTGATCACCAACCGGGCCGGCCAGTCTGCGGAGGTGGACTTGACTTCCGCTCAGACCGTGGGCGACGTCGTCAGCGCGATCCAGTCGGCCGGCCTGAACGTGTCTGCCGCGATCGTCTCGTCCCGGCTTGTGCTCACTGACAACAGCGAGGGCGCCGGCACATTTGCCGTGACAGAGGTCAACGGAGGCGGCACCGCCGCTGCCCTCGGCCTGACGACGACCGCTTCTGGCAACACGCTCAGTGGCCGGAGCGTCTATCGAATCGCGACCCTGGGCGACGTCGTCCGGGCCATCAACGCCGACAGTCAGAACGGCGGACGGTTGCTTGCCGAGATTGATCCCAGCGGCGACCGATTGCGACTGGTCGACCAGACCATCGGCGGCGGCTCATTTGCCGTAACGGCGTTGAACGACTCCCGCGCCGCCAGAGACCTCGGTCTGCTCCGCCCGGCTGCGGGGTCGACGATAACGTCGGGTCGACTCCTCGGCGGACTGGCCACCGTGTTGCTGCGCAACGTTCAGGGCGAGTCGGGGGTCGGCGTCGCGGGCCTGCTTGAGCTGACCGACCGCTCCGGCGCGACGGCCACGATCGACCTTTCTTCCGCCGAGACGCTGGACGACGTGCTGGGCTCGATCAACACCGCCGGAATCGGGATGCAGGCTCGCATCGGCGCGTCCGGGCTCGGCGTGGAGGTGGTCGATACCAGCGGTGGCTTGGGGGTGTTGCGCATCGCGGACCTGAGCGGCTCGCTGGCGTCCGATCTCGGCATCGTCGTGAACTCCGCCACGAGCTCGGTCGCGAATTCCAACCTCCAGCGTCGCTATGTCTCGGAGAACACGCCGCTCGATGGCTTTCGCGCCGGCATCGCCTTTGCCCGCGGCAGGTTCCGCGTCACTGACTCCGCGGGTGCGTCGGCGGTCGTCGATCTCACGCAGGGCGATGAGCAGACGCTCGGCGACGTGATCGCCGAGATCAACTCGCGCGGCATCGGCGTGCGAGCCTCGATCAACGCCACCGGCGACGGCCTGTTACTGGTCGATACCGCCGGCGGCGGAGGCCGGCTCACCGTCGCCGAGGAGGGCGGGGCAACCGCCCGCAGCCTCGGTATTCTGGGGTCGGCCGCGGCCGGAACCGATTACATCGACGGCAGCCTCGAGCGATCCATCACCGTCACGGCCAGTGACACGCTGGACACTCTCAGCGCCAGGATTCGCGAGAGCGGGGCGGCCATCAGTGTTGCGATTCTCAACGACGGATCGAGCGTTGCTCCGTACCGTCTGAGTCTGACAAGCTCCATCTCGGGCGAACCCGGCCGCTTCGCGTTCGATGCCGGCACAACCGGCCTGACCTTCTCAACGCTGGTCGAAGGCCGGAACGCGACCGTCGTATATGGAGCGCCCGGCGCGGCCCAGGGCATCGTGCTGACCAGCACCAGCAACACGCTGAGCGACGCCATCCCCGGCGTGTCCCTCAGCCTCGTCTCGGCATCGGCGACGCCGGTGACGATCGACATCACGGAGGATCCGTTGGCCGCCGCCGATGCGGTCAAAGCGTTCGTCGACGCCTTCAACACCGTGATCGACCGAATCTCCGAAGCCAGCCGGTTCAACGCCGCCACGAACCAGCGAGGCGTGCTTCTTGGCGACGCGGTCGCCAGTCGAATCTCGGCCCGGCTTCAGCAGGCGATCTCGGTCGTGTCCCCCGGCGCGGCCCCGGGGGTCGATCGACTCTCCGCGATCGGCGTACGGTTCGGAACCGGCGGCAAGCTGACGTTTGATCGCGCCCGCTTCGAGGAAGTCTTCGCCCGCGATCCGGTGGCGGTCAGGGATCTGATGATGCGCGACGAAACCGGTCTGGTCGCTCGCATCGAGCGACAACTCGACGACATCACGGATAGCGAGAACGGCTTTCTCACGCGCGCCGGCGACGGACTGGGCAAGACGCTGGAGATCCTCTCTGGTCGCAAGCAGCAGGTCAGCGAGCGGCTCGAACGGGAGCGCCAGGCCCTGCTGACGAGATTCCAGGCGACTGAGCGAGTCCTGTCGCGATTGCAGTCGCAACAGTCAACGCTCACGTCGTTCACGAGTGCTCTCCAATTCCCGTCTAACCGTTGACGGTGGGGGGGCCAATCCTGCCGCGCAGCCGGAAATATCTTGACCACCCGTCGCCGCGGACCGATCTCGCCAGCGTCGGAAGCCGTCGGCGTCCTCTCGCCCCGCCGGCCGCGTCCGAAAACGCGGAGAACCGGATGACGTCATCGACTCAGGCGGAGTACCTGCGCAGCGCGGTGCTCACCGCGACTCCCGAACAGCTTCAGATGATGCTCTACGACGGCGCCATCCGCTTCGCCACGCAGGCCCGCGAGGCCCTTGAAAACCGGCGGTTTGACCAGAGCTGCGAGCTGCTCCTCAAGGCGCAGCGCATCGTGCTCGAGCTGGAGAACGGCCTGCGTCCCGAGGTCGCGCCGTCCCTGTGCAAACAACTCGGCTCGCTCTATCGTTTCATCTATCGCCGACTGGTCGATGCGAACACTCAGCAGAGCGTCGAAGCCATCGACGACGCGCTACGCATCCTGAAGCACCAGCGCGAGACCTGGGAACTGGTCATTCAGAAGATACGCGATGGCGCGCCTTCGGCCGTGGTCGCGCTTTCAGCGGCCCCGCCCGATGCCCCTCCGTCTGCACACCTCAGTATTGAGTGCTGATGGGCCTCGCGACGGCACCGATCCACTTGAAGCAGGGGCGACCGATTCGTGCCGCCGGGGCGGCCAGACTGCTGGCTGCGATCCGGTTCGCGCCGGTTTGACCACGCGACGCTCATCCGTTTATATACTTCGGCGTTCGACGAAAGGAATAGCGGCATGAACGGATTCACGCGCGGGTCACGCTTCGGCTCAGGGTCAGCGCGTCTCATGCTCGCCCGCACGTTCGCGTTTATGGTCGCGCTGGCGGGCCAAGCCTCACAAACCGCAGGCCAGTCGCCCGCGGCGGGGACAACCGCGACCACCCAGCCGGCCGCCTCAACCGATGAACCGGCCGCGACACGTCCGGCCGGCAAGCACCCGACCGAGATGTCCGGGCCGGAGCGGGCCCGATTGGCGCTCGAGCTGGGACAGCGGGCACTGGTCGCCTACGAGTCAAGCAACTTCGCGCAGGCCAATCGCTTCGCCGAGGAGGCCCTCCAGCTTCGCCAGGACCAGCCCGAGGCGATGCTCGTGTACGCCATGCTGTTCAACGCCACTGGCCAGACGCGCGACGCGCTGCCGCTGCTCGAACGCTATATCAAGTCTGACACCGGCCGAAACGATTTTCGCGGTTACGAGATCATCGGCGACATCTTCGCCAAGTCGAACCAGGCGCACATTGCGGCCCGTCACTACACCACGGCGCTCCGTTGGGCCCCCAGCGCGAGCGGGAAGCGAAACGTGAAAGCCGAGATCCAGATGAAGCTGGCCGAGGCCCAGTCTCAGCTCGGGCGCAACAAGGACGCGATTGAGAAGGCGGAAGAGGCGGCCGGGATGCTCGGCCGCTCCGCGACGTTGCAATGGGGCCTGGCCAAGATCTACCGGCGCGCCGGCCGGGATACCGACGCGGACAGGGCGATGGACTCCGCTCTCAAGCTGCTGCGCGACGAGTTGGCGTCGCTGCTTCAGCAACCGGCGCCGGAAACGGCCGAGCTGGCTCGGAAGTTCGCGATCATGCAGGAGATCCACCAGACCCGGGTCAAGGTGCTCACCGCCGCCGCCGAGCGGCCGACACCGGGCACCGAGCGGTCCGCCACCGAGGCCGCGTCCGCGAGAGTCGCCTTGGCGCGCGCGACGGCCGAGCAGGGTGACACCGAGCGCGATGTCAAACTGCTCAAGTGCGTGGCGCTGCTTCAGGAGGCGGTCACAATCGAGCCGGGCAACGCAGCGTACTACGTTGACCTGGCGGACTACGAAGTGGTCATCGGCATGCGCGTCGCGGCCGCCGCGCATCTCCAGAAAGCGCTCGAACTCGACCCGTCGAGCTCCGCCGCGCGGGAACGATTGTCACTTCTGGGTATCACGCCCCCCGCGAGCACCACGCAAGTGTCCGGCTCGGCCGGCGCGTCGTCGCTTCCCTGAATCCGGCCGCGTCGCCGGGCGTACGCTGCGAAGCAGCGGCGGTCGCCCTCGGCAATCTTTGCCGTGGCGCCGGATCGCGGGTCAGCCGATACACACCTTGCAGTCTTATCGGACAAGCCTGATCGACCTCGCCGCCCGCCGGCGAGGGTTGGATCCGGGTCGGCCGATCGCCGTTTGAGACGCGGATGTGGCGCGCCGCCGGGTGCGCGACATGAGAGCCAGACAGCCTGCATGAACGGCGACGCGGCACAAACACGAATTAACCTCAGAACGCCGAGACGCTGGCGCGCCGGGCTTGTGCCGATCCTGCTGGTCGGCGGCTGTCAGCAGCCGAACAGCGACGAAATGAAGATGCCGCCGGTCTCGACCGGACTGACCATCGCCGTCGCGCCGGCGTTGAACTTCAGCGGCGCGGCCGACCTGGATCCGGTGCGCGTCGCCGACCTGCTCGCATCGGAACTCTCGCAGGCGGGCGGCTGGACGGTGGTGCCGGTGAATCGCACCGTGGCCGTCTTGGCGCGCGAGGGAAAGTGGCACGTGGAATCCCCGGCGCATGCTTTGCGCGTCGCGGCGCAGCTCGGCGTCGACGGCGTCTGCGTCCCGGGCATCACGGAGTACGACCCGTACTCGCCGATGGTCGTCGGCATGGTCTGCCAGCTCTACGTGCTGGACAATTCGCCGCCTTCCGGCGGCTGGGGTGGTGCGGCGGCACCGATAACAGCGTCCCCCGAGGCGCTGCGTCCGAGATTGGCCGTGCAGACCGTCTTCAATGCCGCGCAGGATCGAGTGGTCGAGCGACTGAAAAAGTTCGCGGCCGCGCGAGATGCAGACAAAAGCCCGTTCTCGTGGCGCCGATATATGGTCAGTCAGGAGCTCTTCCTGCGGTACTGCTGCGGAGAAATGGCGCAGCGGCTGCTGGAGCAGGAGCGAGAGCGAACGCCGGTGTCGTCTGCGTCCGATGCTCCGTGAGGAACGCCGCGATGGAAACCATGCAGCAGTTGTCGCTGGTCAAGGGCGGACATCGCTACGTGTTCCGGTATCCGGCCGGCGGGGAAGCCGAGGTCATCGGGGCTTTTGCCTCGCTGGCCAGCGACCCGGAGAGCAACTTTGACTGGTTCGATGCGGCCGTGCTCAGCTACCAGATGGGCCGCCGGCTTGAACTTGAACTCGATCAGAAGGCAGCGCGATAATCCGCGCGCCGGGACTCCGTCGGGCCGGTCGGTCCGCCGGGGCGGGGTAGGGCAGAGCCGTACCCGTTCTCCTGATGGCCTGGGAGCCGCGGAGCGGCCTTCCATCGCACTGAGTGGGCGAACCAACACATGATCGCCGAAACGAGTCCCGCCACCATGAGCACCACCGAGGCCGCTCATCCGCTGATCCAGGAGTTCTTGAACTACCTGAGATTCGAACGGCACTTTTCCCCGCACACGGCCAAGTGTTACGCCGCTGACCTCCTCCAGTACTGCGAGTTTCTCGTGTACGGGGAAGCGGCCGGCGCGACGCCGATGGGCGGCCTGCCGGGCGCGAACGCCGCCTCTTCGCCGAGAATGAGCGCCGGCGGCGGTCCGGGCGCGATGGGCGAGTTGTCGCCGACCCGCACGACGCTGAACGTCAGCCCGGACGATCTGCGGCAGCGCCTGGTGGGCGCGGACGCGAATACCATCCGCCGCTTCCTTGGCTTCCTGCGGCAACGCGAGTACGCCAAGGCCACGACCGCCCGCAAGCTTGCAACCCTGCGGAGTTTCTACAAGTTCTGCCTGCGGCGCAGCCACGTGTCGGCCAACCCCGTCGCCAGCATTCGCACTCCGAAGCAGGAGAAGCGGCTGCCGAAGTTTCTCTCGGCCGACGACATTCAGAAGCTGCTGGCTTCGCCGGACGACGGCTCGCTGCTGGGCGCCCGCGACCGCGCGATGCTCGAGACGTTGTATTCGACCGGCGTCCGGGTCAGCGAACTGGTCGCGCTGAATCTCGAGGATCTGGACATTCCCGGGCAGTGCATGCGTGTCCGCGGCAAGGGTCGCAAGGAGCGGCAGGCCCCCATCGGAGCCACGGCGCTCGCCGCCATCCGGCGATACCTGGAGATGCGCCAGGCGGACCCTCGCCACGACGGCTTCGACGGCCGCGCGCTGTTCGTCAACAAGCACGGCCAGCGCCTGAGCACCCGCAGCGTTCGCCGCAAGCTCGACAAGTACCTGCTGGCCTGCGGCCTTGATCTGACGATCAGCCCGCACACCCTGCGGCATACCTTCGCCACGCATATGCTCAACAACGGGGCCGACCTTCGCAGCGTGCAGGAGCTGCTGGGGCATCGCTCGCTGAGCACAACCCAGGTCTACACGCACGTGGCCAATGCCAAGCTCAAGCAGGCGTACGACGACAGCCACCCGCGGTCGTAGCGCCTGCACTCAGGCACCAAACGCACGGAAGCCGTGACGCCTGTCGGCGTCACGGCTTCCGTGTTGTTTTCAGGATGCTTCAGCGTGGCCCAACGGCGGGTCGCCGTCGGTGACGCGCAACGCGGTTGACCTAGCGGCGGCGGAGCAGCGCCGAAGCGCCGAGCAGCAGCAGGCCCATGGTCGTCGGCTCGGGAACGCCGACGCGGAGATTGTCCATCGTCGGCCAGCGATTCGGGTTCAGGCCGCCTGTCACCGTGAAACCGGTAATCGGAATCGGCGAAATGAAGCCGCGGAAGTTGCCCGGCCCGGTCGCTGTGTAAGACTGCGACTGGCCGTTCGACAACAGAATGTCGATGTTGGCGCTGATCGCGTTGAAGTTGATGTCGGTCGCCCAGAAATTACCGCCGAGGGCAAACACCGGGGCGCCGGTGAACGTCACGCGGATCGGGTCGTCCGCATTGTCGGTCGAAATCCGCCCGGAGTCGTTGAAGAGACCGGAAATCGGTCCCGAGAAGACTGTGTACGAGAATCCGTTGACCGGTCCGAAGTTCAGGCTGGCTGCCGGACCGTTGGCGACGCCATTGAAGTTCTCGAAATAGCTCAGCGCCACGTTTCCGGGGCCCATCGCAGCCTCGAACGCGGCCTGCGACGTATAGATCTGGGCCGAAGCGGTGCTGGCGAACGCCAGCAGCGCTACGCCCATTACAAGTCGTCGAATCATGAGCACAAACCCTCCCGATATTCCTTCCCGGTTCGCCAAGCCCTGTCGGCCGCCACAAGGCAGCCAGTTGGATGAGCTCGACTATCGCAGATGCTAACCGCCACGATGCGTCCGAGTCAACTTGGCGGACGGGGATAATCGGCTGTGATCGCTCCGAAATCGGAGCGCGTCGCAAAGTCCTACGCCACCAGCAGTTGTCTTCGCTCTTGGGAACGAGAATGCTGTCAGGGAAGGTCCCTGATGCGATCGCGTCGATTTCGTGGCTCATGTGAGCGGCGTGGCGGAGCGCGACCTCAGCCGGACGGTCCCGACAACCGGACGTAGTCCTCTTGCACGCGGCGGGCCTGGTCGGCATCAGGTACGTTGTCGCTGTGGCAATCGTGCTTTCTGCCGCGGTGGGCCAGAATTCGAATCTGCTCAGGGGTCAGGCCCGGCGACGGGGCGGCGGGCTTGGCGGGCTGGAACCCGTCGGCCTTGCCGCTCGCCCAGTCAGCGATCTCCTTGCTGATGCGCATGCTGCACCAGTCGTGGCCGCACATGGCGCAGAAATCGGTGTCGACCTCCAGATCCTCGTCATGCAGCGCCCGGGCGGTGTCGCCGTCGAACGCCAGCTCGAACATCCTGGGCCAGTTCAGCGCCGCGCGGGCCTTGCTCATGTCGTCATCCCATTGTCGGGCGGCGACGATCCCGCGGGCGATGTCACCCGCATGCGCGGCGATCTTGTAGGCGATGCAGCCCGCCTTCACGTCCTCGGCCTTCGGCAGTCCGACGTGCTCCTTGGGTGTCACGTAGCACAGCATGGCCGCGCCGGCCCGCGCCGCTTCGGTCGCGCCGATGCAACTCGTGATGTGGTCGTAGCCGGGGAAGACGTCGGTCACCAGCGGCCCCAGCACGTAGAACGGCGCATCGTCGCACAGCTTCTGCTGGATTTGCATGTTCCAGGAGATCTCGTGCAGCGGCACATGGCCCGGGCCCTCGACCATGACCTGCACACCCGCCTCGCGGGCTCGAAGCGTCAACTCGCCCAGCGTCTCGAGTTCGGCGATCTGGGCCGCATCGCCCGCATCGGCGATCGAGCCGGGCCGGACGCCGTCGCCGAGCGAGTAGGTGACGTCGTACTGCCGCATGATGGCGCTGATCTCGTCGAACAGCGTCAGCATCGGGTTTTCCTTGTTATGGTGAATCATCCACTTCGCCAGCAAACTACCGCCGCGGCTGACCAGGCCGGTCACGCGGCGGCGGATGAGGTGCAGATTGTCCTTGCGGACTCCGGCGTGGATCGTGAAGTAGTCCACTCCCTGCTGCGCCTGCCGCTCGATCTCCTCGAGGATGATGTCGTAGGTCAGGTCCTCGATGCGCCGGCCGATGATCATGCTGTAGATGGGCACGGTGCCGATCGGGATCGTGCTGTGGTCGATGATGGCCTGCCGGCACTCAACCAGGTTGCCACCGGTCGAGAGGTCCATCAGGGTGTCGGCACCGAACTTCTGCGCCCAGTGGAGCTTCTCGACCTCCAGCGCGGTGTTGCTGCTGACGGGACTGGCGCCGATGTTGGCATTGATCTTGGTGGTGATCATCCGTCCGATGCCGATGGGGTCAAGCCGCTTGGGCGCCTGTTGTCCACGGAGGACGTTCGGATTGTTGATGAGCGGCCAGCGCTGCGCGACAGTCTGGTTGGTCCAGAACGCCGCGTCCGGGCGATGGCCGGGGTGACCGGTCGCCTGCGTGAGGTGCACGACGTCGACCACCTGATACGACGTGCCGTTGTGGCCAACCGCCCGCAGGCGCGGCTCGCGGCCGGCCGAACCCGCCAGGTGCCGCACATTGGCGGGGATTACCATTCGCCCACGGGCGACCTCGTCGCGGATGAACTCCGGAGTCACACACTCGCGCTGCGCGACTCGGACCATTTCGGGGGTGACGATACCCTTGCGGGCGGCTTCGAGCTGGGTCATGGCAGGGCCTTCCCTACGCAGCCGATGGGGCGATCCCGCCGCCGCCATCCGACGCTGATCAGGTTCGAAGGGTCTGCCGACCGTTCGTGTCGGCATCTCAGGCCCGTCGCGCCGGGCCACCCCTAGGATCTACGCGAAAATTATAGCCGGGGGGGTCGATCTGGGAAGGGGGCGCCTCCGGTCGCGACTGGATCGATGAGATGTCGTGAATGGTTCAGCGGCTGAAGTGCGCCGGTCACAGCCTCATGCCGAAGTTGAACGCGCGAATCTCCATGCGCTTGCGGAAGTAGAAGCGGTGGGCCGCCGCGCGATGCACGCCCGAGTCCAGCACCAGCATCGTGCAGCCGGCCGCCCGGGCCCGCGCCGCCAGCCAGTCCATCAGTGCGTCGCCGAAACCGCGAGAGCGGTGGCGCGCATCGGTGACCAGATCGTCCACGTACATGTAAAGACCGCGACTGAGCATCTCGTCGATGCGAAAGCCCGCGACCGCGACGACCGCCCCGGCGTCGCGCACGAACGCCAGCGCGAATCCGCAGCGAGCCTGCTGCCGTCGGACCTGAGCGAGGAATGCGCCCGCATCGCCATGATGCGGCCGGAGCTGGACCATGACCGGATGGCATTCGAGGATGTCCTGGTCGCTCTCGGCAATCCGAACGTCACGCATCGCCGCTCAACCTTGCCATGCTCGATCCGTGCCGCCGAGCGCGAGCCCCCCGGGCATCAGTAGCACTGAAGAATCCACCAGGTCGAGTCAAACTGTTCCTCCTCGAGATCCTGGATTCGAATCCACACGTACAGTCGGCCGCAGTCCCCCCACATCCAGCCGGGCGCCTCGTCGTCGGAGTCGAGTTGCAGCAGCAGCACCCAGTCGCCCGCCCCGGCCTCCAGCTCGGCCGCGCGCGGGTCGTCGTAACCCGTCTGGTCGCCGACGTAGAGTCCGTTCGAGGCGAGTTGGCACTCGAGCGTCATGTCGCCCTGAATCTCGTCGGCCAATCCGAACATGCGGTGCCCCGGCCGGGAGACCTCCTCGCAGATGCGGTCGTATTCGCGCTCCTCGTCGGCGTCGAGGTCGATCTCGAAGGCGTCGCACAGCAACTCCGCACTGGGAAGCTGGTGTTCAATTTCGAATCGAACTGAGCAGGCCGGAAACCGGCACTGCTCCGGCAGGTCGTCGTGGCGTCGTGGTTGCAGCATCTCGCGTTCGCCCCGGAAGTGGACGACCTGCCAATGGTCGCGATCGGCGGGATCGTAGCCGGATGGCATCTTCTCGCAGTCGTAGAAAAGATAGAGCCAGCCGCTCAGTTCGAGATCGGCCGCCTTTGAGACATCGTCAAGACAGATTTGCGCGAGGAAGGCCAGGGGGCGGTCGCCGATCATCGGCCATTCGAACCCGGGCGGCAGGTCCGGATCGCCGCCGAAGCGCGTCGCGCCGATCGGCGCCGTTTGACTTAGACGTTGCGCAACCAGCCGTACCGACGTCGGCAGGTCGTCCTCGAGCCGGTCGGCGATTCGGGACAGTCCGGCCTCGTGGAGGCGATCCAGGATTTCGTCAGCGAGCATCGAGTTGACTCTCGTTTCGGTTGCCGTGGTTGAGCGGCCGACAACGGGTCGGGCCTGTCTGCCTTCGGGGGTCAATTCAGTTCCGCCAGGAATCGCCGCACCACGCTGACGAACGCCTCCGGCTGCTCGACGGGTGGCATGTGACCGGCGTTGGCGATTACCTCAAAGCGCGAACCGCTGACTCCCGCGTGGATCTGCCGCAGCACGTCGGGCGGCGTGATGACGTCATGTTGCCCGACGACAATGAGCGTCGGGCAGTCGATCCTCGCGAGCGTCGGCTGCGAGTCGGGCCGCGTGGCAAGGGCACGCGCCGCCGCCGCCACGCCGATCGGCGGCGTTCGTGCCATGACGCCGTGCCAGTATCGCTTCAGATCCGCCGGCGCTGTCGGCGCAAAGAGACGATCGATCATTCCGTCGGCCGCCGTCTGGCTGCCGTCGCGCAGCGCGGCCAGTGCCACGGCTTCGCGCGCCGCGACACCTTCAGGCGTCTCGGCGTTTGCCCGGGTATCGACCAGCACCAGGGCTCGCAGGCGAGCGCGGTAGCGACGGAAGAACTCGAACCCGATGATGCCGCCCATCGACAGGCCGATCAGTACCACCGGCCGGTGTTCGCCGACCGCATCGAGCACCGTGGCCAGGTCCGCGGCGTGCGTGGCGATGTCCGCCGCCGGCCACGCATCACTGCGGCCGTGGCCGCGCAGGTCGGGTGCAATGCAGCGATGCTGGCCCGCCAGCGCGTCGATCGCCGGATACCACATTTCAGCCGAGAGCGGGAAACCGTGAACGAACAGAAGCGGCGCGCCGGACCCGGCCACGTCGACGACCAGGCTGCGGCCCTCCACGCGGACGCGGCGAGACTCCCGCGGCGGCGGTGTGGCACTCGAGGGTCGCCGCAGCCAGTACATGTAGTCCAACTCCGGCGTCGTCGCGCCGACACGTCGCAGCATGTTGACGGCCTGCGCTCGGTGGTGGTGGGAATGCAGGCAGGCTTGCAGCAGCATGTCGCCGAGGGACGCGCTGAACAACTGACCCTTCGAATCGCGGTAGGTCTGGAATTGCGTCAGGCGCGACGGGTCCAGATCGTGCATGAAGGCGTGTCGGTCTCGGCGTGTGACCGCAAACCGCAGGCGGAGCTCCGCGAGGTTCCATGGCGCCGTTTCGTCGGGCCAGTCGCGCTCGGCCCGACCTTGCCAGCGTTGCAGCCAAACGTGCTCACCGGCCCAGATGTGAATCAGAGTTCGGCGGAGCGAGCCGCGGCCCATGTCGAAGGGCTGGTCCAGAGCGGCATCAGAAAGCCCGGTGGACGCATGCAGGCATTCGTCGTTCGCCCAGTCGCCGTATCGCATGAATTGTTGAATCGTTGCCAGGTCGTTCATGGCGAGTCGCTCGCGCGTGGAGGCTCTCGTCGTCAGTCGCCCGGTTCGACGTTAACCCGTTGTCTCGTGGAATTCCACGTAGTCGATGTAATCGAGTTCGGGCGTCACGCCGCCGCAGCGCCGGAGCATGTTCAGCGTCTGGGCCCGGTGGTGCGTGCCGTGGAAGCCGAGTTGCAGCAGCACGCTGCCCAGCGGGAACTCGCGCAGGATGCCCGGCCGCGGCGACGCGCGCACCATGCGCCCGAGATCCGTGTCCGTTTGCCGGTCAAGGTATGCGTCTCGGGCCGCGGCCGTGTCGCGGTAGCGCTGGCGCAGCTCGTCCAGGCTGGCCGACTCGTCGAAGGCCGGGAACGGCGGCAAGGAGTCGCCGGTCCAGTTCTCGAGCCACCACGCTTCGGCGTCGCGCACGTGCGACAGATTCCGCCGTATCGAGCCCATGCCAATGTCGAACGGGCGGTCGAGCAGCGCGGGCTCGATGCCGGCGGCCGCGTCGAGCAGCTCGCCGTTGGCCCAGTCGCCAAAGGCGAACATCCGGCGCGCGAAGGCCATGACGGGAACGGCGGCGGTTCGCTCCGGCTGATCGACGCGGAATCCGAGGTAATCCAGCCACACCGGCCTGATCCCGAGCTGCCGCAGCATGTTGAGAGCCTGCGCGCGGTGATGCACGCCGTGGTTGCAGAGGTGCGTCATCAGGTGCGCGAGGCGATGAGTGTACGAGCGGCCGGCCGGGATCGTATATCGAATGTCACGATCCAGCTCGGCGTCGGACAGCTGTGCCAGCCAGCCGCTGCGAGCAGCGGCCAGCGTCCGCCATGACTCGGCGAGTTCGACGCGATTGGTGATGTCGGTGCCCTTTCGGAGTCCGGCCGCTCCCGAGACGCCCCAGCGTTCGCTCCAGGTGCGCTCGGCGCCATATAGATGTTGAAACACCGCGCGCAACGAACCGGGCCCGATGTCGAATCGCCGATCGAGCGCGGCGTCGTCGAGCGCTGCGCTGAGCTGGAGCAGCCGGTCGCGCGCCCAGTCGTTGTGGGCGAAGCACTCGGCGAAGGTCTGGGTGAGATGGTTGATGGGCATGCCCTCCGTAGCTTGGATGCTGATCGAATCGTAACGGGGGAGCAATGAGCCAGATAGTTCCATGGCGTCGCGCCGCGGCTCGGCGGGGTGACCCATCGGGCGCCGCGGTGCGTACTAGGTGCGTGTGCCGGTCGGCGTGCGGCGATCTGTCCGCCGAAAACCGACGGCCGCGGCCGATGCGGGCTGGCGGTTGGGAATCAGCCGGCCGGCCGTTACGATGCCGTTTTGTGACGGCAACCCGTTACGGCGCTTGCCGATATGAACCGGGACGGAGCAGCGTCGATGGCTGCGTCCCGCGCGTGCGAAATCAGCCGATTAATCATCGTAACCATCTATAATAACGATGGTTACAGTGATGACAGGGCGGCGGCTGACGGGGACGGAGTCTGCCCAGATGGCGAGGTGACTCCGATCCTGACCGTCAAAGGGTCGTACTCGCCCGATAACCCAACAGAGATCGCGATTGCAACCGGCTGATCCCGTGACCGACTTCTTCGTGCATCCGACCAGCGTGGTCGATCCCGGCGCCCGCGTGGGCGCGGGCACGCGAATCTGGCATTTCTGCCATGTGTCTGCCGGCGCGATCATCGGCGAGCGGTGCGGACTCGGCCAGAATGTGTTCGTCGGTGGCGCGGCGCGAATCGGCAACAACGTCCGAGTCCAGAACAACGTCTCGATCTACGACGGCGTTGAAATCGAAGACGACGTGTTCTGTGGTCCGAGCATGGTGTTTACCAACGTCGTGACCCCGCGTGCGCACGTCTCGCGGAAGCACGCGTACGCCCGGACGCTGGTGCAGCGCGGCGCGACCATCGGCGCGAACGCGACCATTCGTTGCGGGCTGACGCTGGGCCGTTACTGCTTCGTCGGGGCGGGCGCGGTTGTGACGCGCGACGTGCCGCCGTTTGCGCTGGTCGCGGGTGTACCGGCACGGCGCATCGGCTGGGTCTGCCGCTGCGGCGCGAGGTTGCGGTCGGCCGGGGCGCACTGGAATTGTGGCGAGTGTCCGGCGGCCTATGTCGAGACGGCCGACGGGCTGAAGGAGCTGTAAGCCGAGATGCCTCGTGTCATTTGCGTGTGTGGCGCTCGCCCCAATTTCATGAAGATCGCGCCGCTGATGGAAGCGTTCACGGCCTCCGGGCAGTTTGAGTCGGTGCTGGTGCACACCGGCCAGCATTACGACGAACGCATGAGCGAATTGTTCTTCCGCCAGCTCGGAATCCCCGAGCCGGACATCAATCTGGAGGTCGGGTCGGGTGGACACGGGGCGCAGACCGGCGAGGTGATGAAGCGATTCGAGCCGGTGGTGGAGCAGCGCAAGCCGGACTGGGTCATTGTGGTGGGTGACGTGAACAGCACCATTGCCTGCGCGCTGGTCGCGACCAAGCTGGGCGTTCGCGTGGCGCACGTCGAGGCGGGCCTGCGAAGCTACGACCGGACCATGCCGGAGGAGATCAACCGCGTTCTGACTGACGCCATCAGCGACCTGCTGCTGGCCAGCGAGCCGGGCGCCGTCGAGAACCTGCGGCGCGAGGGCATCGATGGCGCCAGGGTGCAGTTCGTCGGCAATGTGATGATCGACACGTTGCTCAAGCATCGCGCCCGCGCTGACCAGTCGCGCATCCTGGAGGAGATCGGCGTCGCGCCGGGGCGGTACGTGGTCGTCACGCTGCATCGCCCGAGCAATGTCGATCGCCGCGAGGCGCTCGGCGAGCTGCTGGCGGCCTTTGAGCGGATCGCCGCCGAGACTCACGTCGTTTTCCCCATGCATCCGCGCACGCGGCGGAATCTCGAGCAGTTCGGATTCGGGCCGCGCGTCGAACGCCTCGCGCGGCTGAAGATCACGGAGCCGCTCGGTTACCTCGACTACCTGAAGCTCATGTCGGCATCATCGGCCGTACTGACCGATTCCGGCGGCGTGCAGGAAGAGACGACCATTCTGGGTGTGCCGTGTCTGACACTGCGGCCGACCACGGAGCGGCCGATCACCATCACCCACGGCACCAATCGACTGGTGCCGGTCGGCCCGGGCGGGTTCCCGTCGCAGGAGGCGGTCGTCGGGAGCCTGCGGACGGCCCTGACCGACCGTCGCGGCGCGGGTCTGCATCCGCCGATGTGGGACGGCAGGGCGGCGGAGCGAATCGCTCAATGTCTGTTGAAGGCGTGACAACGCCTATTCGACTGGTAACCGTCGTCGGCGCCCGGCCGCAGTTCGTCAAGGCCGGCGCCGTGAGTCGGGCCATCGCGGCGCACAACGCCGCGCCCGCGCCTCGTTCCATCATCGAGAAGATTGTCCACACCGGCCAGCACTATGACGCCAACATGTCGGATGTCTTTTTTCAGGAGTTGGGCCTTCCGGCGCCGGCGTACCACCTCGGTGTCGGCAGCGGATCGCACGGGGCCCAGACTGGCGCGATGCTGGCCGGCATCGAGCGCGTGCTGCTCGACGAGCGGCCGGACTGGGTGCTGGTCTACGGCGACACGAACTCGACGCTGGCGGGGGCGCTGGCGGCCAGCAAACTCGGCATTCCGGTGGCCCACGTCGAAGCCGGCCTGCGAAGCTTCAATCGTCGCATGGCCGAGGAGATCAACCGCGTGCTGACCGACCGGGTCTCGACGCGGCGCTATTGCCCGACGCGGCGGGCGGTGGCGAATCTCGCCGCCGAAGGGATGCATGACGGCGTCGTGCAGTGCGGCGACGTGATGTACGACTCGGTTCTTCATCACGCGGCGCGGGCGTCGGCGAAAAGCCGCGTTCTGGAACGCTGCGGCGTCGCGCCTCGCGAATACGTGCTGGCGACCGTGCACCGGGCCGAGAACACCGATGATGGTGAACGGCTGGGCGCGATCATGGCGGCGCTGGCGCAGGCTGATGTTCCTGTCATTCTGCCGCTGCATCCGCGGACCCGCGCCCGGCTGGGCGAGGGCGCCGCTTCCGGCGGCTCGCTGCGCCTGATCGACCCGGTGGGCTATCTCGACATGCTCGCCCTTGAGCGCCACGCGCGGGCCATCATCTCGGACTCGGGCGGCGTGCAGAAGGAGGCCTATTTCTTCCGCGTGCCGTGCGTCACCACCCGGCCGGAGACCGAGTGGGTCGAGCTGGTCGAGGCTGGTTGGAATCGACTGGTCGATGCAGACCGCCTGCGCGTGCGCGAGGGCATCGCCTGGGCATTGGATTTCAGTCCGCCGACCGCGGGCGACGGCCTCTACGGCGATGGCCGCGCGGCGGAACGCATCGTGGCCGATCTCGCGGCGGCATGAGATGACGACCACCCGGACCATGGCCGAGACGCAGCTCGACAACCGCGGCTCGATGCGTGACGTGTCTCTCTGCGTGGCCGGTGTCGGGCAATGGGGCCGCCATGTGCTGTCGGCGTACACACGGACGCCCGGTTGTCGTGTGGCGTACATCTGCGATTCGGACCCGGCGGCCCTGACGCGCGAGGCGCGGCGCTGCCCGTCGGCCCGGGCAGTCGCGCGCCTCGATGACGCGCTCGCGGACCCGTCGCTGGAGGCGGTGGCAATCGCCACGGACGCCCCGACGCACGCCGCGCTCGCATCCGCCGCGCTGAGCGCCGGCAAGCACGTCTTCGTCGAGAAGCCGCTGACGACCGGCGTCGGCAGCGCGCGGGAACTGGTCGCGCTGGCCGCGCGCGTCGGCCGAACGCTCATGGTCGGTCATCTCCTGGAGTATCACCCGGCCGTCGAGGCCATCTCCGGAATGATCGCTCGTGGCGAGGTCGGCGAGATTTACTACACCTACACGCAGCGCATCAACCTTGGTATCGTCCGACAGGAGGAGAATGCCTGGTGGTCGCTGGCGCCGCACGATGTGGCGATGGTGTGCCGTCTGTTCGATGCCGAGCCGGTCGCCGTCTCGGCCTCAGGCCAGAGCTTCCTGCGGCCGGGCGTCGAGGATGTGGTCTTCGCGACATTGATATTCGCGGACGGACGCCTGGCGCACGTGCACGTGAGCTGGCTCGACCCGCACAAGGTTCGCAAGCTGACACTGGTCGGGTCTCGACGGATGGTGACGTTCGACGACATGTCGCCGAACGAGAAAGTGCGCGTCTATGACAAGGGTGTGGCGCGTGGCGAGGCCATGACGCAGTTTCCCGACGTCATGACGCTGCGAACCGGCGACATCGTGATTCCGCCCGTGCCGGGCGACGAGCCGCTGCTGATCGAATGCGGGCATTTCATCGAGGCGGTCCGCGAGGGCCATCCCGTCCGGACGGATGGCGCGAGCGGGCTGCGCGTCGTCCGCGTGCTGGAGGCCGGCCAGCGATCGCTGGATCGCGGCGGCGGACTGGTCCATTTGCGAGATATCGAATGAACGTGCCGTTGCTCGACCTGGTCGCGCAGTACGAGACGATCCGCGACGACGTGCAGGCGGCGATGCGCGGCGTCTGCGAGACGCAGCGCTTCATTCTGGGTGAAACCGTCGAGCGCTTCGAGCGCGACGTGGCCGACTACTGCGGCGTGAGACATGCCATCGGCGTCAGCAGCGGCACCGATGCGCTGCTGGCGGCGCTGATGGTGGCGTGCGTCGGACCGGGCGCGGAGGTGATTCTCCCGCCGTTCACCTTCTTCGCGACGGCCGGCACGGTGTCCCGTCTGGGCGCGCGGCCGGTGTTCGCCGACATTCGCGCCGACTCGTTCAACATCGATCCGGCCCGGGTTGAGCAGGCGATGACGCCGCGCACGCGGGCGATCATGCCGGTCGACCTGTTCGGCCAGCCGGCGGAGATGGAGGCGATCCGCGAGATCGCGGCCCGCCACCAGGTCATGGTGATCGAGGACGCGGCCCAGGCGATCGGCGCGACGCGACGCGGACGGCGCGTCGGTCAGATGGCGGACATGACGTGTCTGAGCTTCTTCCCGACCAAGAATCTCGGCGGCTTCGGCGACGGCGGCATGATCCTGACCGACGACGACGACCTGGCGCGGCGCTGCCGGATGACGCGCGTGCACGGCGCCGAGCGCGAGTATCACCACGTCTTCGTGGGCGGAAACTTCAGGCTTGACGCACTCCAGGCGGCGGTTCTGGCGGTGAAACTCCGGCGACTCGACGGATGGATCGAGGCTCGCCGCGCCAACGCGGCGCGCTACAACGAGCGGCTCGAGGGCAGCGGCGTGGTGACGCCGGCGGAGTCAGCGCACAACCGTCACACGTATCACCAGTACACGATTCGCGTGCCGGGCGGCCGTCGCGATGCCCTCGCAGCGCATCTCAAGTCGGCGGGCGTGGCAACAAAGATCTACTACCCCGTCTGCCTGCATCAGCAGGAGTGCTTCCGCGGTCTCGGCCACGCGCGCGGCGATTTTCCCGAATCGGAGCGGGCGGCCGACGAGGTGCTCTCGCTGCCGATGTACCCGGAATTGCGCGAGGAGCAGATCACCTACGTGGCTCGATGCATCCGCGAGTTCATGTCGGGGCGACGTGCGAACTGACGTGGCGGTCGAGGTTGGCGGCGAAGCTCCGGCGGCGCACGGCGCGCAAGGGGAACGGGTGCACGTCGGCCTGCTCGGTTACGACTACTGGTGCGGCGTGGTCGCCGGTTATCTGGAGGGCACAGCATACGAGCCGGTGGCGCTCGGACCGTTGCTGCGTGAGCACCGCGGCATCGGCGGCCGATGGCGATGGTTTCGATCCGGCGAAGCGTCGCGCCTTCGCATCGTGCACGCCGTCAACGCCTTGGCGGGTGTTCGCGCGCTGGCGATTCTGCACGCGCTGGGCGCTCGCATCATCTGTCATTGGATCGGGTCCGACTATCGGATGCTGGCGGCCCGGTCGCGCGTCGGGCGTTGCTGGACGCTGGGTTTGTTGTCGACGCTGAGGGCGACCCACCTTTCGGATTCGCCGGAATTGTCGGCCGATCTGGCAGCTCTGGGGCTTCACAGTGAAGTCGTGCGGCTGGTGCCGCGCCTCACGGAGGCGTCGGTCATGCCCCTGCCGGAACAGCCGGCGGCGCTGGCGTACTGGTCGAACGAGCAGGCCGACTTTTATGGCCGGCCGCTGGTGTACGCTCTTGCAAGGCGGTTTCCGCGGGTGCCGTTCCGGATCGTTGGTCCGAACTCGCGCGACGCTTCGGCCCCGCCAAACGTGGAGTTCCTCGGGTTCCAGCGCGACATGGATTCGGTCTACCGCAATGTCAGCATCCTGGTGCGCGTTCTGCCGCATGACAGCATCAGCGCCATGGTGCTCGAGGCTCTGGCGCGCGGCCGCGACGTCATTTACTCGCGCGAGTTCCCCCACACCCGCCGCGCTGGCGACGAGGCGGCGGCTGCTTCCGCGATGGAGGCACACGTGGCCGAGTATCGGCCAAACGTCGATGGGGCCCGGTATGTCGCGGAGCATTTCTCGCCGCAGCGCTGGGCCCGGCAACTGGCGCTGGTCTACGAGCGGATGCTGCAAGCGTAATCGGATGCACGCGGGCGGCGCGAGTTGCGAGCAGGAAAGCCCCCGGCCCATGCGTTGGAGCCGACAGGTCTTGTCAGAGGCGGTTCGCGGCGAGATCGGCTATGCCGGCGGGACCGTCACCGTCGCGGACGGCTGGGCGGTGATGCGTCGCCTGAGGCGTGCCGGCTCGATCCTGACTGGTCCGCACATCGAGCGCTATCACACGGCGCTGGCGTCCTACTTTGGAACGCGCCTGGCGCTATCGTACGGCGCGGCGCGGATGGCGCTGTTCTGTCTGCTGGAGGCGATGGAACTGCGTGAGGACGACGACATTGTCCTGCCGGGGTACAACTGTATCGTCATCCCGAACGCCATACGCTTTGCCGGCCTGCGGCCCGTCTACGTCGATATCCGCGAAAGCGACTTCAACATCGACCCCGACCGGATCGAGCGGGCGATCACGCCGCGGACGCGGGCGGTGATGGTGCAGCATTCGTTCGGTATCGCGGCCGACATGGACGCTGTTGGCGACATCTGCCGGAAACACGGCCTGCCTCTGCTGGAGGATTGTGCACACGCGATCGGCGCGACACTGGACGGGCGCAAGCTCGGAACGATCGGATACGCCGGCTTCTTCTCGACCGAGGCGACCAAGATGTTCTCGACCGAGAAGGGCGGCATATTGGTCACCTCGGATGATACGCTGGCGCGCCGGCTCCGGGAGCGGTACGAGCGCCTGCCGTTTCGCCCGGAGCCGTACGAGCGACGCATGGCGCAGCGCTTTGCTCTGCGATGCTGGATGGGTCGCCCCAGCCTGAACGTCCCGATCGCGCTGGCCAAACTGGGCGACGTGGCCTTGCGGTTGCGGCGGATCGCGGCGATCGAGGGCTACGATGCCGACGACTACGCGGGCGAGCTCGCCGGGCGCCGAAGCGACCCGTATCCGTGCCGCCTGAGCGATGTCATGGCGCTGGCCGGACTGCGGCAGCTCGAGCGCATCGACGCCGACCTGGCTCATCGTCGCCGCCTGGCGGACGAGCTGGAGCGACTGTTGCCCGGCAAGGGAGCGCGGGTACCCCGTTACGATCAACGCCGGTGCCAACCGAGCTGGGTGCGATATCCGTTCCTGGTCGAGGACGTGTCCGGCTGGGTCGCCCGGCTGACGAGATTGGGACTGAAGCCCGGATACTGGCTCAACCATCCGTGCCATCCACGCGGTTCGAACGACGAGTTCGCCATGTACCGAGCAGGCATGTGCCCGGTGGCCGAGCGGGTTTCGCGGCGCATCCTGAACGTGCCGGTTCACTCGCGCGTGCCGTTGTCGCGAATCCGCCGGTTGGAGCGACTCCCGGATGCGGCGACCGCGTCGGTGGGCGCGATGGCCGGAGTCGAGGGAGGCGTCGCATGAGATCGTTGCTGAAGGCGCTGCGCCTGCGCATCAACCGCCTGCAGCTTCGCTGCTATCTGGCGTTGTTCGGTCCCGAACTGGTCTGCGGGGATATCAACCGCTGGGCGTTCAAAGTCGGCATGGAAGAGGTGCTGCGCATGCTGGGCGCTGAAGTGGGCGAGCAGTCGCGCATTGACCCGCCGCTGTTCATCAAGAACGCCGAGGGCGGCTCATGCCGGAACCTGAAGATCGGCCGGCACGTGAGAACCGGACCGGGCCTGTTCTTCGACCTGGCGGCGTCCATCGTGATAGAGGACGAGGTCGGCATCGCCGACGGCACGATCATCGTGACGCACTTCGGCGTCGGCGATCGGCCGCTTCAGCGCGTGGTTGGCTACAGCAAGGGCGGCGTGACGTTCAAGCGCGGCTGCTACGTGGGCGTCGGCTGCATCATTCTGCACGGCGTGACTCACGGCGAATACTCGATCACCGGCGCGGGAACGCTGGTGCGCGAGGACGTGCCGCCGCGCAGCGTGTGTGTGGGAGTGCCGGGCAAGGTGATCAAGACGTTCGATTTTGACCCGGACGCACCGAGTGAGCCGGCCCGCGCGGCGGCGGCGTCCTGATGCGCGCTTCGGCTATGCCTTCGTCATGCGGCACAGCATCACGCCGAGGTCCCAGTGCCGCGGCCAGATGATCCGGGCCCAGGCGTTCAGGGCGCGAGACGTGACCGAGCGCGCGACATGCAGCGGATTCAGGAATCGCAGCGGGCTGGGCCGCGCCGCCGGGGCCGCGGGCTCGGCCATCAGAGCCAGCCGAGCGACCCGCCCGACGACGAAATCGCGGAATCCGAAGCGCTCGCCGAGTCGGCGCAGACCGTCCGGCCGGAAGTAGTGATAGTGATCCGGCGCCCAGCACCACCACGCGTCGCCGCCGGACAGCCGAATCGCGCTCTCGTAGTTGCCGGTCGAGAGCAGGGCCCGACCGCCCGGGCGGAGTCGTTCGGCGACGTGTGCGAGGACGCGATCGGGTTGCGGACAGTGCTCGATCACGTCCCAGAGGACGACGGCGTCGAACGGCGCGTGCTGTGGAAGATCGTCGAGCGTGCCGAGGTGGACGTCGAGGCCATAGAGTTCCCTGGCGCGCTGCACGGCGGTCTGCGACATCTCGGTGGCGACGACGTGCAGTCCGGCGTCGATGGCGACTTTCGCGAACGAGCCCAGCCCGGCACCAACCTCAAGCATCCGCCGGGCGTCCGGACAGTGCTCACGAAAACAGTCGAACAGCACGCGGGCGTGAGCGAGTTTGAGCCGGGGATCGAAGTAGGTGTTCTCTTTCTGTCCGTCGGCGTAGGCCTGAGCGAAGAACTGGTCGGCGAACGACTTGTCCATCTGCGGACACTGGAACACGTGGCCGCATCCGCGACATTCGGCGATCGAAATGGCGGGCCCGAACGACGTGGGGATGTGCCGACTGGTTCGGCAGACGGCTCCGCAGACGACGCACGGTGCTTCGGCGATCGGTTTCGACAAGGTGCTCCTCACCAGCGCCGGTCGAAGATACGCCCGGCCGCCGACGTCGCCAAGTGGGACGTATCAGGCGGAGCGCAGGATCAGCAGTCGGCGCGCTGCGTTCACCAGGCTGGCTCGATCGTGCGGGCGGAGAATCAGCGCGAAGGCGGCGACTCCGTAGGCGAGCGCGGCCGCAGCGCAGGTGACGCCGAGCTGAAGCACGCCGCGCGGCGACAGGACGTGGTTCGCGGCCGCGCACGCGCCGGCGAGCGCCGCCGCCAGCAGCGCGGGTGGACCGACGGCGTGTCCGAAGAATTCGCCGTACGGCAGGCCCGAAAGCCGGCGGAGATACCACGGTACGAACACAATGGCGAGAACCATCAGGGTGCCGCCGGTGCCGAATGCGAGTCCGGCCAGACCCCAGCCGGCGTACTTGCACAGCAGCACCGAGATCGCCACGTTGGCAATCGCCCCCACGAGCGCGGCGAGCGTCGGGACGGCCAGCTTGGCCTCCGCCACAAAAACCGCCTGCGACGGGCTGGTGCCGATCGCGAAGATCAGCGGCACGAGGAAGATCGGGATGACCCGCGCGGCCGTCTCGACGTCCTCGGGGTCGAGCTGGCGACCCACCCAGAGCTGAAGCACCGGCCGGGCGAAGACGCTGACCAGCACGCAGACGGGTGCGACCAGCGTGGTGGCGTAGCGGATGCCAGTCAGAGTCAGCCGGCGCATGTCCTCCGCCCGTTGCTGCGCCGAGAGCAACGTCATTCGCGGCATGATGATCCGGACGAGCGGAGCCACGGCACTGCGAATCCACGGATCCCAGCACGAGGCCACGCTGTAGACGGTGATGAGGGCCGCGCCCGCGGGTCCGTAGATCCACTTGATGAGCAGGTTATGGGTGTTGTAATAGAGCGCCCATACCAGCGCGGCAATGCTCGAGAAAGCGCTGAACGAAAGCAGGTCGCGCATCGCCTGCCGGTTGATTCCACGCAGCGAAATCCGCAGCCACGGAAAGACCCACCATGCCGACACCACGCTCAGCACAGCCGCGAACATCGCGCCGGCGAGCGTGGCGACTCCGATGCGCTCGAGTGTTCCGCCCATCAGCATGAACAGCGCGACGATACCAAGCGACCGCAGGATGTCGCCGAGCGCCTGGATGACATTGGTTTCGGCCAGTCGTTCGCGCGCGTAGAGCGGCGCCGTGAACATGGCCGACACGAAGCCCAGCGCGATCGTGCCCGCGAGCATGACCAGGAGACTCTGGGCCGGACGAGCGTCGCGGCCGAGGTCAAACAGGCTCGGCAGAAAAAAGGCCAGGACGCCGGCGGCGATCATCACGATCGCCGACATGGCCAGCATCGCGGCCAGGCCGTTGCTCATGTAGCGGCTCACTGCGTCGCGATCATCGCGTCCGACGGCGTGGGTCACATACCGCGACACGGCCGGCCCGACCGAGAGCGTCAGCATCGGCAGATAGCCGATGAACGACCGCACGAGTTGGAAAATCCCGTAGTCCTCCTTGCCGAGCCGGCCGATCATGAACGGCACCAGCGCGACGCTGAGAACCATGGTGACCGCCTGGCAGGCGATGATTCCGGCGACGTTCACCGCGGCACGCTGTCGGGTGGTGAGGCTCACGGGCGGGTGGATCCTCCGGCGGCGGTGGTTGCAGCGCCGGCGGCCGATCGGGGTTGCGTGAAGCTGCGCGCGGGGCTGTCTTTCATCTGGGCTTACGGACTCTACGCCGGCAACAACGGACTGTTCGGATTACATCGGTCGATCATGGCGGCTGCAACGCGTTGATTGCTGCGCACCAAACCGAGGCGAATCTCGCAGGCATCGTACCGGCGTCGTCGCCGCAGGCGGCGGGCGTGGCCGCCCTGGTGGCTGACCCACGCCTGCTGACGGCCGGGGCTTGGCTGGCGGGTTACTTTCGGGCGCATCCGGACGGGGCCGTGGGGCCCGGTCTCGACCGGCGCGGCGTGCAGGACCCGCTGAGCGACGTGCCGATTCCGGACTGGCCGCTTCCACCGGAGTCGGCCGAGACCGCGTCGGCGCTGCGTCGTTTCGCCGTCGCGGGGCTGTTGTCCGCATGCCCGGATGGCACTTATCGGCTCTGTCGCTCCGCCGAACCGTTGCTTCAGGCGTTTCCACTTTACGTCCATCGAACGGCCGAGGATTTCGTCGGGCGTTTTCCGCGCTTGCGCGAATGTGTCGAGGGGCACGGCGTGCTGGAGGCGGGTTGTGGCGTGGGCGCCTACGCGGCGATGTTCCGCGATCTTGGAGCGGCGTCGGTGATTGCGCTCGAGTACGCGTCCGACCGGCTCGGCACGGCGGCAGCTCTGTGCGCGGCCGAGCCTCGCGGTGTGCGATTGGTTCGAGGATCAGTCGAGGAACTGCCGTTGCGGGACGGCAGCGTGGATTTCATTTTCAGTCGCGTGGTTTTGCCGTACGTTCATCATGGCCGGACGCTGGCGGAATTCGCTCGCGTTCTCTCGCAGGACGGCCGCGTGATGCTGGTCCTGCACGCGCGCGGCTTCTACGCGTGGCAGCTTCGACGAGCGGGGTTGAGCCCGAGACGCGCGGGCGAGATCGCGCGGGCGCTGCTGGGATTGGCAGGCGGCGCGTCACAGTCACTGCTGGGTTGGGAGCCGCGCTGGCGGCTGCGCGGTCGCGCGTTTCATCTGGCGTATGAGACGCGCGGGTCGCTGGGGCGCCTCGCGGCGCGGTGCGGGCTGCGACTGGACGAATGGCACGACGATCGGCACAAGCCGGTGGCATGGTTGTCGAAGGGGCGGGATTGAACAGCGACGGCGCCCGTCCGCACCCACTTCACGACCTGGCGCGATGCCCGTATCACGTCGACGGCGGCGCATTGAGGGTCGAGGAGCTGGATGCAAACGGGCACTCATGGACAGTGCGATGCGTCGAATGCGGGCGACGATACCCGGTCGAGGACGGAATCTACCGGCTGCTGCCGGACGAGTTGCGGCCGCGCACCGGCTGGCTTTCCACTGGCGACGCGGCAAGCGATCAGATGCTCCGCGAGATGAGCCAGCGTGACCGGCGTGCGGGAGAGCGCGGCGGCTTTCAGAGAATCAGCCGGGACTCGACGCTCTACTGGATGAACGTGCAGTACGACGCGGTCACCCGTCTGGCGCGGATTCGCACGGACGGGTTGTGTGTTGATTTCGGGACCGGCGTCGGCCGGTACATGGGATGGATTCTGAAGCATGCGCCGCTTGCCGCCGGTACCGATTTCTCCATCGCTTCGTTGCGGTTGCTGAGAGACTCGCTCACGCCGGACGAACGCCGTCGGTGTCTGCTGGTGCAGTGTGACTTGACGCGCCCCGGGCTTGCGCCCGCGACGGCTCGATGCGGCGTCTGTGTGGAAGTCGTCCAGCACCTGCCGACGCAGGGCGCCCGGGAAGCGGCCTTGCGTGCAATGGCACGCACGTTGGCTCCGGGTGGCGAACTGTTTCTCGCCACCAAGGCGCATTGTGCCGCGCGGCGCGTGACGACATCGGTCCAGTATGCGGTCTGGATGTTCCGGCGACTGGCCGGCGCGGGCGTGGCGCCGCCGGCGGTCGGGCGGGAAAAGACGGACGGCGAAATTCGGACATTCTTCTACACGTATCGAGAGATTCTGAAGCAGACGAGGCCATATTTCGACTGCCTGCGGGCGCGGGGCATCGTCGCGTTCGAATCGTTCCCGATTCGCCTGCTGCCGTTCGAGGCGCGGCTGAGAATGGATCGTGCGCTTGAGCGGCGGTGGTGCGGTCGACTCTTCGGACGTGACATGCTCCTCTGGCTGAGACGGCGCGAGGCTGCCGCGTGAGCGAGCGGGCAGGAATGAAATCGCGGCGCGTGCTGATGGTGGCGCACGAGTTCTACCCTTCGGCGGCCATCGGCTGTCATCGCTCCGGCAAGTTCTGCAAATATCTGCCGCAGTACGGGTGGGAGCCGGTGGTGCTGACCGCGCGGCAGATGATCGAGCGGACGCGCTTTGACCCGTCGCTGCTGCGGCAGTTGCCGGCGGAGATGCCGATCATTCGGACCTTCTACCCGGACGAGGCGGAGATCAAGCGTTGGGTCGGGCAGGTGCGGTCACTGCTGCGGCGAGGAAGGGCTGGTGGCAACGGCACGCCGCGGGCGGCGCCGGCGGGCGCTCGAATGGGCCTTTCGCGCTGGCTTTCCATCCCGGATTGGGCGATCTACTGGCTGCCCTGGGCGGTGGGAGCGGGCGTCTCTGAGGCTCGACGCGCCGATGCAATTTACGCCACCGCGCCGCCGCACGGTTCGCTCGTGGTGGCGGCCGTGCTCGCACGGCTCACCGGCCGGCGACTCGTGCTCGATCTCCGCGACCCTTGGACGCTGGACCAGACGCTGCGATACCCGACGCCGCGACATCGGCGACTGAACGAACGACTTGAGCGCTGGTGCTTTGAAACCGCTTCGGTCGTGATCTGCAACACCCCGGCGGCGACCGAGGCGTACCGCGCGGCGTACGGCGATCTACCGGGCGAGCGATTCGTCACGCTGCCGAACGGTTTCGACCGCGAGGACTTCCCTCAGCAGGTCGAGGGCCGACCGCGGTCGGAGGACGAGCGCTTGCACCTCGCGTACGTCGGCAGCCTGCATGGCGGGCGCGACCCGGGTCCGCTGCTGCGAGCCGCGCGGCGGTGCATGGACGCCGGCTGGGGTTCGTACCGCGTCCATTTCTGGTCCGGTACGCCCGAGATCGTGCAGGCCTGCGTTTCTCAGAGCGGGGCGAATGATCTGGTCGAGAACCACGGTCCGGTACCACATCGGCAGGCGTTGCAGGCCATGCTCGACTCGGACGTGCTGCTGGTGTTCGGGGCGTCAGACACCGATGCCCTGCACGTGCCCGGGAAGCTGTTCGAGTACGTCTATTGCCGAAGGCCGATTCTGGCCTTGGTGGAACCGGGCGCCATCAGCCGCCTGATCGATGACTATCACCTGGGTCGCTGGGCGCGGGCCAGCGACGAGGAGTTGCTGGTCGCGCACCTCCGCGAGCTCCATGCGTTGGCCCGCGGAGGCCGGGCGTGGCCGGTGCGGGCCGAGGCGTTCACCCATTTCGACCGGCGCTTGCAGGCCGGACAACTGGCCGCATTGCTGGGAGGGGACTGAGCGTGCAGATCCGAGCGTTGTCGGGTGAGGCCCTGCGGCGATGGGATGAGTTCGCCGGCCGGCATGCGCTGGGGATGATCTATCACAACTCCCGGTATTCTCGCACGCTGCGCGAGTGGGGCCACGAGTTCGAGGTGCTGGCGGCCGAGGATGAGGGCGAAATCATCGCAGGAGCTGTGCTCAACTGTCGGCCGATGCCGCTGTGCGGGTGGCGCAGCGCAAACATCGAGGGCGGGGTGCTGCTCGTGCGGGAGTCGCCGGAGCTGCTGAGCGAGTTCGTCGACGGATTGCTGGCGTACCTGTCGCGCCGCTCGTACGTCGATCTGCGACTCTTCATGCGGCACCCGCGGCGCATCGGCGACACGGTGGTCGACGGCAGCGCGGCGCTTCATGATGTGCTCGTGCGCCGCGGTCTGGCTCGCGAGGACAACGAGATCGGAACGTATGTCGTCGACATCGATCGCGACGAGGAGGCGCTGATCGAGTCGTTCGGGAAAAACTGTCGGCGCGACGTTCGCAAGGCTCAACGCGAGGGCGTGACCGTCGACGAGACCGACGACCCAGCAATTCTCCCGGACTTCTACGAGCAGTACGTGTCCACCTATCGTCGGAAGGGTCTGACGCTGCCGCTGCGCGATCCGTTCATCCGTTGTCATGCCGAGGCCATGCGAGAGAGTCTGATGCGGATGTACTACGCGAGCTTCGGCGGCAAGGTCGTCAACATGGCGCTGATCGCGCGCGTGGGCACGCCGCGCTACATGAAGGGTGCCTCGATCGCCAGCGAGGCGGGCGAACGCATGCCGCCGACCGGGCAGGTGCTGCACTTCGAGATCATGCGCCGGCTGCGGGCCGACGGATTCCGGGCCTACGATCTGGGCGGATGCCCCGGGCCGGAGCCGATCGAGGGCCACGCCAACTACTGGGTCTGGCGGTTCAAGCACGCCTTCGGCGGGGCGTTCCACCAGGACCTGGGCGAGTACTACACGGTGCTCAGCCCCCTGAAACACCGCGTGCTGACACTGGCCCGGACGGTGCACGGCCGAATCGGGCATGTGCGAGCGAGCCTGGCGGAGTGATGCCGACGATGCGTCCGGAACGCGTGGAATGGCTCGCCACCGCCCGGCCGGACGGTCGATGTAATCGCGTTCGAGCCTCTCATGAGCCTTCGGAGCGTGGTACGTGAATTCGCAGCAGATGATCGCGGGAGCGTACGACGAAATCGCCGGGTATCCGGACTTCGTTGACGGGCCGCTGGAGGCGCCCGAGTCGCAGATTCCGCGCACACCGCTGCTGGTTGTGCTGTTCATTGCGATGTTCGCGCTGACTGTACTGGTCTTCGGAACCCATCCGAAACTTTTCCGCGTGCCGTACTACCTTGGCGTGATCAGCGCTCTGGTGTCCGCGGTCGTCTATTTTCAGTACTCGTTCCCGATTCCGATGCCGGCGTTCTTTTTCGGGGGGTGGTTCTTCTGGTCGATCCTGACCGGGTTGCGAGCCGAGTCGCAGGAGGCCACCTGGCTGGCCACGACAACGATCGCTCAGATCCTGGTCATGGTCTTCGTGTTCGCCACCATCTGCCACGACAGCCGGTCGGTGTGGGTGATCGGCGGCGCGCTGGCACTCGGCGCGGTGCTGAATGCGATCGCGGCGTTGGTGTTCAACCTGAACGTCAAGGAGGGCCGGGCGGCCGGCTTCGCCGTGAACCCGAACAGCGCGGCGGTGGTTTACGGCATGGGCATGTGCATCCTGGCGGGCATGACGGCCGCGACGCGGAGCTCACTGGCGCGCCTGATGCTGACCGGCGTCAATCTGTTTCTCATGTATGCGACCGTCATGACGGGCTCGCGCGCGGGCGCTGTTTGCCTCGTGCCGCCGATTCTCTATGCCGCCTGGTTCTATCGCCGCGAGCTGGTGCGCAAGCCGCTGGTAATGGGCGGGATCACGGTCGGCCTCGTCGTCGGGGCCGTCGCGCTGCCGGCCTGGCTTTCGGAGACGGAGCTGGGACGACGATCCAAGCAGGCGATGCTCACGCTCACCGGGCAGGCGTCCAGGCAGGAGTCGAGCGTGACGTCGCGGGTCGAGATGAAATACAAGGCAATCGAGGTTTCGCTGAAGAACCCAATCATGGGCGTCGGCGTCGGCAACTTCACCCCCTACGTCTTCCGCAACGAAGGCCAGACCCTGAGCACGCATGACAACTTCCTCGATGTGCTCAGCGGCACGGGTTTTCCCGGCTTCGCGCTGTACTACGCGACCTTTGCCTGGCTCTGGCTGGTGTCGGGCCGGTTGAGGCGAGGTGGCCTGCTGACCCAGGGCGAAGTAGCCATCATCTCGATGACGCGTACATTCGTCATCTTCCGCCTGTGCTGGGACTTCTTCGAGAATACCGGCTGGACGTCGAAGCCGGGCTGGATGTTCCTGGCGGTGCTGGCCGGTGTGCTGACCGGCTATAAGAAGCTGCTTGCCGAGCGGGCCGAGGCGATCGGGATGGTTCCCGGCGACTCGTCGGCAGCGCCGACCAGCAGCGCGTATTGACGCTTCGTTCAGAATCGCGTCGGGGGCCGTTGGCGGTCTCTTAGGCGGATCGACCGGCCCCATCTCTCCATGTGCGGCATCTGCGGACTCGTGATCAGCGGCGGGAGCGATCCGGAGATCGTGGGGCGCTCGGTGCGCGCCATGGCCGATCGGATCGCCCATCGCGGGCCCGACGATCAGGGGGTGCAGGTGCTCGGCGCCGGCGGCGGCGGGCCGGTGATCGGTCTGGGGCATCGACGGTTGAGCATTATCGATCTCTCGCCTGCCGGCCATCAGCCGATGCAGTCGCCCAGCGGACAGGATGTGTGGATTGTCTTCAACGGCGAGATATACAACTTCCTGGAGCTGCGCCCGGAACTCGAGGCGCGCGGCGTGCGCTTCCGCTCCGGCACCGACACCGAGGTCATTCTCGCTGCCTACGAATTATGGGGCACGGCCTGCGTCGAACGGTTCAATGGCATGTTCGCGTTCGCGATCTGGGACGCCAGGCTCGGACGGCTGTTCCTGGCGCGCGATCGGCTGGGGAAGAAGCCGCTGGCGTACTGGGCGGCGGGGGGCCTGTTCGCCTTTGCGTCGGAGCTGTCGGCGTTGACGGTGCTTCCGGATCTGCCGCGCGATCTCGATGAGCAGGGACTGGCGGCGTACTTCTCGCTCGGGTTTCTGCCGGGCGATCGGGCGATCATCTCCGCGGTGCGCAAACTGCTTCCCGCGCATGCGGCGACCTGGCGCGATGGGCGATTCGAGACCTGGCGCTACTGGAACCCCGTGGATGCCGCGGCAAGGCCGTCCTGCGCCGACGCGAACGAAGCTCACCTGCTGGAGGAGCTGGACCACCTGCTGCGGGATGCGACACGCAAGCGGCTGATTTCCGACGTTCCGCTCGGTGCGTGGTTGTCGGGCGGCGTGGACTCGACGCTGGTCGTGGCCGAGATGCGCGAGGCCACCCGCGGCGTGCGCACGTTCACGATCGGCTTCGGCGGGACGGAGCGCGATGAGTCCGAACGAGCCCGTGAAGTGGCCCGTTACCTGGGCACGCAGCACGAGGAGTTTCACGTCACGCCGCGCGAGCTGCTGGCGGTCGTGCCCGAGGCAGCCGGTGTCTATGACGAACCGTTCTCCGATGAGGCCGGCATTCCGACCTACGTGGTGTCGAAACTCTCGCGGCAGCATGTGACGGTGGCGCTGTGCGGCGACGGGGGCGACGAAGGCTTCATGGGGTACAGCCACTACCTGCGCGGCCGGCTGCTGGCGGGCGTCGAGCGCGTCCCGGCGTGGCTGCGACGCTCGGTGGCGCAGGTGGGCGGGCTGGTCGGCGGACAGGCCTGGCGGCAGCGGATGCGATCTCTGGCGTTCGAGGACTGGGCCGACTTCTACGTGCGGATGACGTCGACGTTGCGCCCGGAGACGGCCGGTCGGGTGATGGCAGCGCCGTTCGTCCTGGACGGCACCGTGTACCGCGAGCTGTCGAGGCAGGTGGGCGACTTCGAGCCGGAGCTGAAGATGTCGCTGTTCGACACGATGACGACGCTGCCGGATAAATTCCTCGTGAAAGTCGACCGCGCGTCGATGCGGGTCGCGCTGGAAGTCCGGGCGCCGTTTCTCGACTACCGCATTATCGAATGGGCGCTCTCAATCCCGCGGCGGCACAAGATTCGCGGGGGTGTGACCAAGCACCTGCTTCGGGAGCTTCTGTATCGAAAGGTTCCGCGGCACCTTGTGGACCGGCCCAAGATGGGTTTCTGCCCGCCGATCGAACAATGGTTGCGACGCGAACTGGCGGATTGGGCTCGAGATGTGCTCGCTCCGCGGCGTGTGCGCGAGACGGGTGTCCTGGACGAGCGCGCGGTTACTCGAATCGTCGACCTGCACTTGTCGGGGCGGGCCGAGTTCGGGCCCGCGCTTTGGACGCTGATCTGCTTCATGGTCTGGCATGACCGCGTGGGCCGAACCGCCGCGATCCGGTCGCCGGTGAGCGCGGCAGGACGAGGATGAGCGCGTTGGCGCGCCTACGGTTGTCGAGCGGCGCGGCGGCGATGCGTCTGCTCGGACTCCCCGGCGCCGCGCGGCGGCGATTCGGGTGGCTCCCGACGGTCGTCACGTGGCACGGCGTTCACGACGGTTCGGTGCCCCCCGAGCACTACCGCTTCAGCACGAAGCACGTGTCGGTGGACATGTTCCGTCGGCAACTGGAGTGGCTCGCGCGGCATTACCAGGTGGCGACGCTCTCGGATGTGGAGACGGCCATGACGGGGCGCGGCGGTACGAAGCCCCTGGCGGCCGTGACCTTCGACGATGGCTACGAGAACAACCTCACGGTGGCCTGGCCGGTGCTCAAGGCGCTGGGTCTGCCGGCAACGTTCTTCATCACCGTCAATGTGGTCGAGCAGCAACGGCCTTACGACCACGATCGCATCGAACTGGCCCTGCGACACACGCCGCGTTCGTCGGTGAGGCTTCAGGCGGGGAACCAGCGGCTGGACCTGCGTCTCGATGGCATCCACGCGCGGTCCCGGGCCGTGTATGCGGTCAAGGCATGGCTGTCGCGGCTGCCGGGCGAGCAGGCCGCGGAGGTTCGACGGCAGCTCGACGACCAGTGCTGGGACGCCTCGTTCCTCGAGTCGAATCGCATCGCCTATCGCCCCTTGACGTGGGGCCAGGTGCGTACGCTGGCGGACGAGGGCGGCGAGATCGGCAGCCATACGCTGTCGCATCCGCATCTCTCACAGGTGGATGATGATCAGGTGGCGCGCGAGCTGTGCGAGAGCCGAACGGTGCTGGCGTCCAAGTCCGGGCAGCGCGTATCGCGGCTGAGCTATCCGCACGGCAGTTTCGACGATCGGACGATACGGGCGGCGAAGGCCGCCGGATACACGTCGGCGTATGCCACGACCATGTGGTTTCGGGGCACGGCTCCGGATCCATTTGCGTTTCCACGCACGAGCGTGTCGGGCGGCGCGCCGTTCGGGCTGTTCGTGGTCACGGTGTCCCGTGCCCTGCGGCTGATCGGGCGCGGCGGCGGCGAGGGTGCGCGTGCAGCGGATTGATGCAGCGACGCTCGATGGGTCGGCAACGCCGGACCGGGGGGCGATGGTCCGCCGAACCATCGCCGAGCCCGCGGCGATTCACGTCGTGCACGTGTTCGGGACACTGCTGCCCGGCGGCGCGGAACGTCAGGCTCTGGCATTGGTCCGGCACGCGGATGCGGCTCAGTGGCGGTTTTCAGCGATCAATTGTTGCGCCGCTGAGAACGCCCTGGCGCCGGAGTTCGAGGCCGCGGGCTGTCCGGTGCACGTTCTCGACAAGTTCGCGGTCAGCTATCCCGTGTTCCTTCGGCGGCTGCGCGACCTGATCCGGTCGCTCGCACCGGACGTCGTGCATACGTGGTTGTACGCGCCGGGCTTCTGGGGGCGAGCGGCGGCCCGATGGGCGAAAGTCCCTGCGATCGTGGCCTCGACGCGCACGGGCGCGCTGTACCGGCACTGGTACGAGCGCGTGCTGGATCGGTGGCTGTCGCGTCGGACCGCCACCCGCATCGTGAATTCCCGCGGCGTCGCGGACAACCTCGTGAGGCATGTCGGAATCAGGCCCGAGCAGCTTCGCGTGATCTACAACGGCGTCGACGCCGATCGACTGACGGCGTCGGGGGATCGGGCAGCGCTTCGGCGGCGCCTCGGCTGGCCGCTGGACGCCCCCGTGCTGCTGTCGGTGGGGCGTCTGGTGCCCGAGAAAAACTATCCGCTCATGCTGCGAGTGGTGTCACGGCTGCGCACGCGACATGCGGGCCTGCGCTGGTGCGTGGCCGGCTGGGGCCGGCTCGAGGGCGAATTGAGATCACAAATCGCGGGGCTCGGTCTGTCGGACGCGGTCGATTTGATGGGCGCTCGGGACGATGTGGCGGACCTGCTGCACGCGGCGGATTTGTTCGTCATGTCGTCGACGTCGGAGGGGTTTTCAAACGCGCTGCTCGAGGCCATGTGGGTCGGCCTGCCCGCCGTCTCGACGCGCGTGAACGGGGCGGTCGAGGTGATCCGGTCGGGCGAGAACGGCGTGCTTGTGGATGTCGGCGACGAGGTCGGGCTGGAGAGCGCCGTGAATCGATTGCTGGGCGACGCGGCGGCTCGCTCCGCCCTTGGCGCAGCGGCGCGGAGCGATGTGCGCGCGCGATTCGGTGTCGAGAAGATGGTCGCCGACCATTGCGAGGTGTACGCGGCGGCGGCCGGTGCATCGTGGCGTCGGCGGCGGGGCGCGGCGGTTCGACCGCTGCGCATCCTCATGCTGGCGCACAGCAACGCGCCCTGGACGCCGCACTATGCCCGCTGGTTCAAGCGGCGCGGCGACGCTGTGGTGGTGCTGAGCTTCGCGCCCGACATGATCGACGGCGTTGACGTGCGCTGCATCGGACCGCGGTCCTTTCAGCCGGGCGAGAACAAGCGCCTGTACCTGACGCGCGGCGCGCGAATCCGGCGCTTCAGTCGGTTCTTCGAGCCGGACATCGTGTTCGCTCCCTACCTGATCTCGAACGGCCTGGCGGCGTCGGTCAGCGGACTGACGGTCCCGCTGGTGGTGTCGGCACGCGGCGCCGACGTGCTGTCCGAACAGTGGGGCGGATCGCCCAGGTCGCACCGCGTTCGCGAGGCGATCGTGCGGACGATCTGCGCGAAGGCCGCATGCGTTCACACGGTGTCGCGCGAGCTGACCGAGCGCCTGCGCGGCCTGGGCGTGCCGGCCGGGAAGCTGGTCGAGTTTCCGGTCGGGACCGACACGGACCGATTCCGTCCCGCGGTGGACGCGCCGAGATCGCCGGCGACGCGGCTCATCTGCACGCGCAAGCACGAGCCGATCTACGACAACGAAACGATCCTGGAGGCGATCGCTCGGTTGCGCGCCGACGGTCATGTCGTGACGATCGAGTTTGTCGGTGGCGGCTCCGGCAGTGCGTCGCTCAAGGCTCGGGCGGCGTCACTCGGAATCGTCGGGCAGGTGGAGTTCGCCGGCCACGTGGCGCACGAGCAACTGCCGGAGCGGCTGCGCGCGGCGGATGTCTATGTGTCAGCGTCGCTCAGCGACGGAACCAGTGCGTCGCTGCTGGAGGCGATGGCGACCGGTCTGCTGCCGGTGGTCAGCCGAATCACGGCCAACGAGTCGTGGATCGAGCACGGCCGCACGGGGTTGATGTTCACGCCCCGCTCGGTCGACGAACTGACCGACTGCCTGCGCCGCGCGCTGGACGACGATGCTCTGCGGCAGGCGGCCTTTGCCGCGAATCGCGAGCGCGTGCTGGCGGACGGGGACATGGAGACGAACATGCGGCGACTGGCGACGCTCTTCGAAGCCATTGTGGCGGAGGCTCGGCCGTCATGAGCGACGCGAACATGCAGCGCTCGCGGCGGACGATGCGGCAGTGGCTCCGCCGGGTCGCCGGAATCGGTCTGCTCGTGCTGATCGGACTGGCGGTGCCGGTCGGTCTGTGCGAGGCATTTCTATGGCTATTCAAGCCGATCAAGTTCCATGAGTGGATGGTCTGGATCCCCGATGGGCGTATTCGGGCGCGGGCACAGCCGGGCCAGGTGTTCGAGACGGCGGACGGCTCGGTGGTGCGCATCAACCGGCTGGGCTTTCGCGGACCGGACTACGCGTGGACACCGCCGCCGGGAACGCTTCGACTGGTGGCGTTCGGTGGATCATCGACGTTCTGCTATCACAACCACGGAGATGAGAACACCTGGCCGGGCCGATTGCAGGCCATCCTGTCTGAGCGACTGACCATGCCGGTGGAGGTGATCAATCTCGGCCTGCCGGGGTTCGACTCGACCCAGTCGAAGACGAACTACATGTTCCTCGGCCGCTGCCTGCATCCGCACGTGGTGTTGCAGTACGACTCGTGGAACGACATGAAGTACTTCCGGTCGCTCGAGAAGGGGGCGCACGTGATGGCGTTCACGGTCGGCCTGCCGAACAAGCCGTTCTGGCAGCAGTGGGCCCGGGCGACTCAGATCGGGCGGTACGCGCGGAACGCCTACTGGAATTGGCAGAAGCGTCGTCTCCAGCCGGCGTTCGCGAATCTGGAGCGCGAGGGCGAGCCGGCCAACCGCCCGGTGCCGCCCGCAGTGTTCGACTGGGCGCGCCGGAACTTCGAGGACTTCGCCATGCTGGCGCGCGCGGACGGCGTGCTGCCCGTACAGATCAGCCAGGGCAGCATCGTGCATCCGACAACGCGTCAAATCCCTCGCGGTGAGGAGGAACTGGCGTTCGCGGCCACCATGTTCGACATGTCGTTCCCCGTGCTTTACCAGACGGTGCTGGAGATGAATCGCATCGTAGAGGAGTCGGCGGCGCGGCATGGCGCGATCTTCGTGGATGGATACAACCTCGTGCCCCACGACTTTGAGCACTATCAGGACGACGTGCACTTCACCGACAAGGGCTGCGACGTGTTCGCGCGTGGCGTGGCCGAGGCGCTGCTGAAAGACGCGCGATTCATGGCCCTGGCCGAGCGGGCGCGGGCTGGCGGATCGGCCGGTGCACCGGCTGACCGACCAGCGGGATGAGCGCGGTCGATCCGTGCGTGTGCTGATTGTCTCGCATACGAACCTGTCCTGGACGGCGACGTACGCCCGCTACTTCGCGGGCCGGGGCGACATGGTTCAGGTGGTGAGCTTCCACCCGGATCGCGTTCCCGGCGTGCCGTGCGAGTTCGTCGGGGTCGAGCCGTTCGACAAGTACGCGAACAAGCAGTTGTACCTGACGCGGGCGCCGCGCGTTGCGGCGATCTCGCGGCGGTTCCGCCCGGACGTGGTGCTGGCGACCTACCTGATTTCGAACGGGCTGAGCGCCGCGCTGGCGTGCGACGCGCCGCTGGTGGTGTCGGCCCGCGGCGGCGACGTGCGCGACCTGTACGCACGGGGTGATTGGCGCAACGTCGCTCGCCGCATTGTGATTCGATTCGTATGCGACCGGGCCGAGGCCGTGCACTGTGTGTCGGGCGAGTTGCGCGAGCGACTGCTGGAACTCGGCGTTAGCGCCGCTCGGATATTTGAATGGCCCATGGGGGTCGACCTGCGGCGTTTCGCACCGGGGCTTCGTCCGGCGCCGGATGGCCACATTCGCATGATCTGCACGCGCAAACACGAGCCGATCTACGACATCCCGACCATTCTGAATGCCGTCGCGCGGCTGGACGACCGCGATCGAGTGCGTCTGACCATCGCGGGCGGCGGGCACCTGCTCGAGGCCCATCGCCGGCGCGTGGCCGACCTGGGACTCCATGATGTCGTCGATCTGACCGGGGAGCGGCCGAACGAGGAGATCGCTCGAATGCTGGCCTCGTCGGACATCTACATTTCGGCCTCGCACAGCGATGGGACGAGCTCGTCGCTGCTGGAGGCGATGGCCTGCGGCGTGTTTCCAGTGGTGAGTCGAATTCCAGCGAATACCGCGTGGGTCCGCGAGGGCCGCGACGGCCTGATGTTCACACCCGGGCGGGCTGATGAGCTGGCCGGGGCGTTGCGTCGCGCGATTCGCGATTCCGAGATGCGCCGGACAGCGGGTGTGGAGAATCGCCGGAAGGTCGAGCGTGACGGCGACCTCTCGCGCAACCTGGCGCGGACGGCCGAGCTGCTGGAGCGGGTGGTCGCTGCCACCCGACGGGGAGCCGCATGAAGATTGCGATCATGGGCATGGGGTACGTCGGCGTCGTGAGCGCCGCGTGCCTCATGCGCGACGGGCACGAGGTGGTCGGTGTCGATCCGGTCGAGGAGAAGATCGACGACCTGTCGGCCGGGCGGTCGCCGGTGCAGGAGCCGGGCGTTGCGGAGATGCTTGCGGACGGCCAGCGGTCGGGGCGATTGCGGGCGACCCGCGACGCGGCATCCGGGCTGGCCGGCAGCGACATGGTCTGGATCACGGTGGGTACGCCGTCGCGTTCGGACGGCTCCGTCGAGCTGGGGGCCGTGGAGGCAGCCGCGACGCAGATCGGCGAGCACCTGCGGAGGACCGGGGAGCGCCCGCTGGTCGTGCTGCGCAGCACCGTTCCGCCCGGTACGACCCGGTCTCGTTTCGTTCCGGCGCTCGAGCGTGCCGGGGATGTCCGAGTGGGGCGTGAGGTGTCGGTGGCTTTCCACCCCGAGTTTCTGCGAGAAGGATCAGCGGTCGCCGACTTCAACGACCCGCCCAAGATTGTGGTGGGAGAGGCCGACGTGCGCGCCGCGCCGGCGCTGCTGGCGTTGTACGAGCGTTACCCGGGGCCGCGCTTCCGGTTGTCGTTGGAAGAGGCGGAACTCGTGAAATACAGCGACAACCTGTTTCACGCCGTGAAGGTGACGTTCGCCAACGAGCTGGGGGCTTTGGCGAGGGCACTGGGCGTTGACGCGCGCCGCGTCGCAGACGTGTTCTGCGCGGACACGAAACTGAACATCAGTCCGCGGTACCTCCGGCCCGGGTTCGCGTACGGCGGCTCGTGCCTGCCGAAGGATCTGCGCGCCATTCTGCGCGAGGCCGAGTTGCGCGGCGTCCGGCTGCCGATGCTGGGAAGCGTGCCGCTCAGCAACTCGACGCAGATTGAGACGCTGTTGGCGCGCGTGCTTGAACGAAAACCGCAGCGCGTCGGCATGGTGGGCCTGGCATTCAAGCCCGGCACGGATGACATGCGTGAAAGTCCCTACGTGGCGGTCGCCAAGCGTCTGTTGGGCGAGGGCCTGGAACTGCGGGTCTGGGATCCGGCGGTGCATCCGGAGCGGCTCATCGGTCGTAATCGCGAACTGGTGCTGGCGGCGCTGGCGCACCTTGAGCGATTGCTGGTCGATTCGCTCGCCGGTCTGGACGATTGCGATCTCGTGCTGGTGAATCACGCAACGGTGTCGGCCGTCGATGTCACCAACTGGCTGAGTCGGGGCGTCCGGGTGCTGGATCTGGTGGGCGTGCCGGGGCTGGAGAATCGACCGGCGGGTTACGAAGGCATCGCCTGGTAGCGTTGCATGCACGTCCTCTACCTGCATCAGTACTTCGCGACCCGCAGCGGCATGACCGGCACGCGGTCGTATGAGTTTTCCAAGTACCTCCTGGGGCGTGGCCACCGTGTCACGATGATCACCTCGGGTCGGCACAATATCCCGGAGATGACCTGTCCACCTGGCCGGGAGTTCATCGAGACGGAGATCGAGGGCATCCACGTCGTCGCCATCGACGCGGCGTACAACAACCCGCATCACGGGACCGGGATGAGCGGGGCGCGGCGGATGGTCGAGTTCATGGAGTTCGCTCGACTCGCAGCGGGTGTCGGGCGTCGCCTTGAGCGGCCCGATGCGGTGTTCGCGACGCATACGCCGCTGACCATCGGGCTGCCCGGCATGCAGTTGGCGCGACATTTCCGCGTGCCGTTCGTGTTCGAAGTGCGCGACCTGTGGCCTCAGGCGCTGATCAACATCGGTGCGCTGCGGAACCCGCTCGTGATCTGGTGGATGCGACGCCTGGAGCGACGCCTCTACCGCGCGGCCGACGCCATCGTGGCGCTGTCCCCGGGAATGAAGGCTGGCGTCGTTTCGTCCGGCACGCCGCCGGACAAGGTGACGGTCATCCCCAATGGCTGCGATCTGACGCTGTTCCGGCCCGACGTCGACGGCAGCGCGGCGCGGCGCCGGCTCGGACTGGAGGATCGGTTCGTCGCGCTGTATTTCGGCGCGATGGGTCGGGCCAACGGGCTGGACTACGTGCTCGACGCGGCGCGGGCGCTCCAGGACCGCGGGGAGACACGAATCGCCCTCGTGCTGCACGGGGATGGCGGCGAGCGACCGCGGCTGCGGCAGCGCGCGATTGACGAGGGTCTGAAGAACGTCGTGTTCAGTGATCTGGTGCCCGATAAGGCGGCCGTGGCGGAGATCGTCGCGGCGGCGGACGTGTGCCTGACGATTTACGCCGCCACGACGCGCGAGACGACCTGGTCGCCGAACAAGATGTTTGACGCGCTGGCGGCCGGGCGACCGGTGTTGATCAACGTGCCCGGCTGGCTCAGTGACACAGTGCAGTCGCATCACGCCGGCTTCCATGTCGACCCGCAGCGACCGTCGGACCTCGCGGACCGACTGATCGAATTGAGTCGCGACACACAGCGATGCGCCGAGCTGGGTCGGGCCGCGCGGGCGCTGGCGGAGCAGGAGTTCGCGCGGGACAAGCTGGCGGCGCGCCTGGAGCGCGTTCTGCTGGATGCGATTGAGCGCCGCGGCTCGGCGGGCTGCGCAAGGGGAGCGACATGAGCGCGGCAGCGCCGCGACTGCAATTCCGATCGACGGACGTCGAGTCCTGGACCGTGGACGACTATGCCCGACGCATGCTGGCGCGCAAACATCCCGTGCACCGCCACCACGGCGTCTGGTGGTGGCAGGTGCGGCGGCGGTTCTGCTGGTCGCTCGATCCGTTTGCGGTTCATCCGCCGCACGGCGTCCGGCCGGCATGGACTCAGGCGCTGGCGGGTTACCAGATCGTGGTCGCCGCTGCCTCGGATGCGAACGCCTGGTTCAATCCGATGGTGCTCGACGATGTTCCCGCACATGGACCTGAGCGACTGGACGGCTTCCGGCGCAATCGCATTCGCAAGGGGCTGAAGTTGCTCACCGTCCGCCCGCTGAACTCGCCGGACGAGCTGATCCGGGATGGCTGGGTGATCGAGCGTGAGTTCTATGAGCGGACACGCTGGATCGCCCCGCCACCCGAGGCGGAGTGGCCGGCGGCGATGCGATACTCGTTCAGGGAACCCGTGATCGACCACAAGCTGGGGGCGTTCGCAGGCGACAAGTTGGTGGCGATGATGAGTTGGTTCGGTCTCGGTCGCACCGCACACCTGGCGCACATCGCCTCGGGCGAGGAGGGCAACAAGGCGTGCGCGAACGACGCGTTGCTGGCGGGTTGGTTGTGGATGTTGCGGGAATGCGGCGGCTACGACCGGGCCGTCTACACGGTGCGATCGTTCAAGCCGACACTGGACGCGTTCAAGGAATCGCACGGCTTCCGGATGATGTCGATTCCGAGCCGTGTGGTGCTGAACCCGCTGCTGAGGCTGGCGCTGCCGCGTGTGCGTCCGGGCTACCTCGAGCGCCTGCTTGGACTCGATGAACGGCAGGCCCGTGACTGGATCGCCTCGGCGCGCGGCGACGGACGCGAAGCCGCGCGGGAAGCTGATCGCCCGGCGACGCCGGCCGAGCCCTGATTGGAACGCGGATTCATGCTCCTGGTCGAGACGGTTTTCTGGACATCGGTGGCGCTCGTGGCGTACACGTTGTTCGGTTACCCGCTGCTGGCGCTGTTGCTGTCGGTGGTGGCGCGGCGGCCGACCCAGCGCGAGGCGATCACCCCGGCCGTTTCGTTCATCATCGCGGCGTACAACGAAGAAGCGGTCATCGGCGAGAAGCTGGAGCAGACGCTCGCGCTCGATTATCCGCGGGACCGGCTTGAAATCATCGTCGCGTCGGATGGCTCGACTGACCGGACCGATCAGATCGTGCTGGGGTTCGCCGATCGGGGGGTGCGCTTGTTCCGCAGCAACGATCGACTGGGAAAGACGCACACGCTCAACGGCGCGGTGGCGGCCGCTTCTGGAGAGATCGTCGTGTTTTCGGATGCCACCGGCGTGTTCAGCCCGCGAGCCATTCGCGACCTCGTCGCGCATTTCGCCGATCCGTCGGTGGGCTGCGTCACCGGCCGGGTCGCGTATCAGTACGGTCGCGACGTGACGTCCAGCGGATTTCGCGTGTACCAGCGCTTCGCGGTGGCGGTGCGGATGGCCGAGAGTGCCTGGGGCAGCGAGACGTCGGTCAGCGGTTCGATCCATGCGATGCGCCGCGCGCTCTATCGGCCAGCCGATCCCGCCTTCTCGCTTGACGTGATCAACGCAGTCCACACGGTAGCGGCCGGGCAGCGCGTGCTCTATGAGCGGGCGGCTGTTTCCCTTGAGGAGTCGCGGACGCGCCTTCAGGATGAGTTCCGCGTGCGAGTTCGAATCGCCGTACGCGGCATGAGCATGGTTCCGTACATTGTGCGAACGCTTCTGCGGCCCGCCCGGCCGGTGTATCTCTTTCAGATGATCAGTCACAAGTTCTTCCGCTGGTGGCTGTGGATGTTTCTGCTGGCAGCGCTGGTCAGCCACGCGTGCCTCGCGACCCGGGGCGGCTTCTACGGCTGGACGTTTGCCATCCACGCCGGGGTTTACCTGACGGGGGCGATGGCACTGGTTGCCGGCCTGAGAAACGTGCGGCTTCCCGGGCTGTCGGGGCTGAGCCTGTTTCTGCTGGGCAACGTCGGCATGGCGGTCGGCGCGCTGAAGGCCTGGCGCGGGCAGCGCATGCCGCGATGGGAGCCGGTGCGTTGACGGCGATCGTCGCGCTGCTGTTGCTCGCGCAGACAGCCGGGACGCCGCGCGAGCGACGGCCGGTCGGGGCGGCTGAGTTCCGGGTTCGCGATGAAGCGTCCCTGCGAGCAGCGCTCGGCCGGGCCGCGAGCGGGGACGTGAACATTCTCGTCGAGGGAATGATCGAGATTCGGCGTGGGATTTACGTGCCGGCGGAGCGGTCTGTCGTCCGAATTCTCGGCGTCTCTCCAACGGCGGGTCTGCGGTTTGACTTGGCGCGGGGCAAGGCGGGGCCCCAGGCGGGGCGTGACGAACACGGCCTGGAGCTGCACTGCCGTCAGGCGATCATCGCTGAACTCGAGATCTCCGGTTACGAACAGGCCGGCTCGGCGATCAAGGGGCACGTTGCCGAGCTGTTCTCGGTCAGCCGCTGCCGTTTCCGTGACATCGGGACGCAGTCGCGGCCCTTCAAGGCCACCCCGGCCCGCAGTTCGGCCGACGCGGGCTATACCCTGTGCATCGGCTCGCACAACATGGACTCGGGGCACCTCGAGGTCCTCGACTGCCGGTTCGAGCGGTGTGCGTTCAACACCTGGCAGTGGTCGCATTGCATCTACGCCTCCGGCCGATCGATCACGGTTCGCGGAAACACCTTCGTGGAGACCGGAAATCCGCTTTGTCTAGGCGGCTCGAAACAGCCGGGCACGATACAGGTGCTGAGCAACTCTTTTGAGAACCCGCGCGCTGGTCCCGACTCCTACGGTCGCCTGCGGCTTGCGTTTGTCGGCGTGTTGACGCCGAACGACTCCGTGCTGTTCGTCGGCAATCGGGTCAGCGGCATGTGGGACTCCGGCTGGACCGGCAGCCCCGTGCCGGGTCGCCATCTGATCGACCACAACGATTACTCCGGGATGGCGTTCTATGGATCATGGGCGGCCGACACCGGCCGCGGGCGGTCCCTGTCGTGGAAGGACTGGCTCGATGCCGGGTTCGACGCCAACTCGAAGCCGCCGCGGCAGTCGCCGGTTCCGGAGGCGCTCAAGCGGCAGGCTGCCGGCGGCGCTGGTCCATGACGCCCCTGTTCTGGGTCGGCGTTGTGCTGTTCGGAGTGGCGCCGGCGCTGCTGGTGGCCGAGGTGCTGCGGTGCATCTATCTCGAACATCGCCGCGACCGCATCCCGATTCTGCTCTATCACCGGCTGATTTCGGGCGAGGCCGCGCGTGCCGGGCGCGTCCGCGATGATGAGCCGATCTACGCCTGCTATGACGACGTCTTCGCCGAGCAGATGCGATACCTGCATGAGGCGGGCTATACGACGCTGAACATGGACGATTACGCGGCGGTGCGATCGGGTCGCGCGAGGCGTCCCGACAAGCCGGTCGCCGTCACGTTCGACGACGGCTACGAGAGCAACTACACGATGGCGTTTCAGTCGCTGCGCCGCTTCGGCCAGAAGGCGACGATCTACGTCGCGCCCGAACCGGATGAACACACGCGGCGGCTCGTGGCCGGCATCGACGGCTTTCTTTCGCCGGAGCAGATGCGCGAGCTGGACGCCGGCGGCGTTGCGATTGAGTCGCATACGCTGACGCACTGCATCCTGAGCGAACTGCCGGACGACGCGGCAAGGTTCGAGCTGGAAGAGTCGAAGCGGCGGCTGAGCGAGATTGTCGGTAGGCCGATTCGACACCTGGCGGTCCCGCGAGCAGGCTACAGCCGGCGCATCCGGCGGCTGGCGGAAGCGGCGGGCTACCAGACCGTCTGTTGCAACAACAAGGGCAGCAGCACGGGCTGGTCGGATCCCCTGGCGCTTCCGCGCATCGTGGTGGAGCGCGACATGACGGTCGAGGACTTCGCCCGGCTGCTGCGGCCGCGGGCGGCGATCGTGCTGCGATTGATCGGCAACATGAAGCGGATACCCGAGCGGCTGCTGGGGCCCTCAGCGGCGCGGCGTATCCGTGTCTGGCTGTATGACGGCCCGCTGGGTGGCCTGTTCATCATGCGCCGTCTGAAGGTCGCAGTGGCGGTCGCGGCGGCGCTCTACGCGCTGGGTTGCGTGGTGTTTTATTGGCGCATGCTGGCCGCATAGGCCGACGCACTAAGCGGATGCTGCTGGCCATCGGTCTGACGCTGGTCGTGACTGGTGCGGTCACGGTCGCATGGGCGGCCCGTGTCGCATGGGACGAGTCGCGCTCGCCGCGACTGCTCTGCCTGATGTACCACCGTTTCTGTACCCCCGAGGAATACCGCTCCTGCACCGGTTCCGAACGCATTTACACCATCAGCACCTATCGCTTCGAGGAGCAGCTTCGCCACCTGCGCGACGCCGGCTTTCATTCAGTGTCGGTGGAAGACGCAGCCGCGTTCGCCGTCGGCGAACGAGACCTGCCGCAGCCGGCCGTGCTGATCACGATTGATGACGGCTGCCGCAGCGTGGCGTCTAAAGCCGAGCCGCTGCTGCGCAAGTATGGCATGCGCGCCACGCTCTTCGTGACAACCGATCCGGCTGCGCCGGTCTTTTCCACCGGCGGCCCGGACCAGGAGCGGCTGTCGGATGACGAGCTGCGGAGCCTCGATCCGCGGGTGATCGATATTCAGTCGCACGGACACAGCCATCGCCCGCTGACCTCGCTTTCGGATGCGGAACTGCGGCGAGACCTTGCGACATCACGCCAGACGCTGGAGCGCATCATCGGCCGGCCGGTCCGCTACCTGGCCGCGCCGGGCGGGTGGTACGACGACCGCGTGCGTCGGATGGCGGCCGACGTGGGCTTCGTTGGCGTGTGCACGTCGGACGTGGGCGCGATTCGCCGCGCGGGCGACCCGCTGCGGATGCGGCGGATCAACGTGTCCGGCACTTACGACATCGCCGCGTTTCGACGGTCGATCCAGCCGCTGTCGGTGGCAAAACGCCGCATCAAGAAGGCCATTGTCGGGCTTCCCAAGCGCGTGCTGGGGCCGCGACTGTGGGAGCCGCTCGGGCACGGCCTGCGGTCGGTGCTCAGCGGCGGACCGGTGCGTTCGGTTGTATTACTGTCAGCGCTTGGATGGGCGGCGGCGATCCCGCTGCTGTCGCGGTGGGGCAGCCAGCGATGACCGAGCCGGCAGCTGCTGTGACTCCGACCCGGTCGGAGGGTAGATATTGGACTGTTCGGCTGCTGCGGCCGGATGAGGACGCCGTGATGGCCGACTTGTCGCGCGCGTGCTTCGGGACCCGCGGCGACAGCCTTGAATTCATTCGGGCGCGCTACACTCACTCAACCGGACCGCGCGTCAGCGTGGTCGTCGGCGACGCTGGCGGCCAGATCTGCGGCACGCAGGCGGTGACTTTCTTTCCAGGCTTCGCGGCTGGCCGCGAGATCACGATCGGCATGTTCACGGCGGGAATGACCCACCCCGACCACCGCAAGCGGGGCGTGTTTCGCGACGTGGTCCTGTCGGCCGAGCGCTATGCCTGGGAGCAAGGCGCGGACTGCCTCTTCACCATGCCGAACGACGAGTCGTTTCCTTCTTTCCAACGGTTTCCGGGGTGGCGGTGTCTCGCCGACCGCCCGCTGCTGGCCATGCCCCTCCGGCTGGGTCGGCTGCTGGGCGATCGCGGTATGCCGCGCTGGTTGAGCGGACCGGTCGGCTTCCTCTCGGATGGCGCGCTGGCCCGCCGGTTCTCCACCCCACCGGCCACGGTGATCGAGCTGGGCGATCTCGCGCCGCTCGTCTCGGCGTTCGACCAGCTCGCCGAGCAGGAGGGGCGGCGAAGCGGCCGGATCATCTGTCGCCGCGACAGTGCCTTCCTGCGCTGGCGGTTTCTCCAGAACCCGAGCTTCAAGTACCGTGTGTTCGTGGCTCGCAACTCGGACAGCATCGAAGGCTACCTCGTGACGACGATCGAGCATCGCATGAAGACCACGCTGGCTCACGTGGTCGACTGGCTGGCGATTCCGGCACCCGGCGCGCTGGAAGGGCTGATCGCAGCCGGGGCGCGGGCCGCGCGGGAGGACGGCGCGACGCTGATCGCCATGATCGCGACCAGCGGGGCCCGCGTGGAGCCGTTCCGCGCCTTCGGGTTCCACCGCGTGCCCCGTCGGCTGGTGGGGCGGGGCTTTCACACGGCGGTGGCGATCAATCCGGCGCGCTCCGACCTGGCCGAACTGGGATCCGGCGATGACGGATGGCACCTGACTCTGGGCGACTTCGACACGATCTGAGCCGACATGTTGAACGCCCTGACGATCGACGTCGAGGACTACTACAACCAGCTTGCGATCGACTTCTGCGATCGCGTAGAGCCGCCGCGCCCGGAGTCCGAGCGAGACACGCACCGCATGCTGGATCTCTGCGCCGAGTTCGGCGTCCGCACAACGTGCTTCATCCTCGGCGAGATGGCCGAGCACTTTCCGACGCTGGTCCGCCGCATCGCCGACGAAGGGCATCAGCTCGGAGTTCACGCCTACCACCACCACCAGATCTGGCGACACACGCCCGAGTCGTTCCGACAATCCACCGAGCGTGCCGTTCACACGATCGAGGATGTCGCCGGGCGGAAAGTGGACGCTCACCGGGCAGTGGCGTTTTCTCTGGTGGAGCGGACCCTGTGGGCGCTGCCGGTTCTGATTGACCTCGGGATTCAGTACGACTCAAGCATTTTCCCGTTCAAAGGGCGGAGATACGGCATCCCCGGCGCGCCCCGCGGACCTCATAAGCTCGTCATGCCGGATGGCCGCTGGATCTGGGAATTTCCGCTGAGCGTGGTGTCTGCCTGGGGCCGCGCCTGGCCGGTGTGCGGCGGCGGGTATCTCCGGCACTTTCCCCTGTGTTATGCCCGGTGGGGAATGCGACGGCTGCACGCCGAGGGCATTCCCGCCAACCTCTATCTGCATCCCTACGAAATCGAGGTCGTCTCGAGAGTAGATCGTATCCCCGGGATCGACGGCTTGAGGCGACGCCTTCGCTACGCGTTCTTCAATTTTCACCAGCTCCGGGCTCGGGATCGGACGGCACCCAAGCTGCGGCGGCTGCTGACGGAATTTTCGTTTGGTCCGGTAGCGGATGTCATCGCACGCTGGGCCTCCGGTCGGCGATCGGTACCGGGATTTCCCTTGGGTGACCGGTGTGAAGCACCGATGAGCTGAGGAGGTGCTGCGTCCGCCGTGCGGTTCGCGGACATCAGGTATCCGCTGGATTCGATGCCGCCGCTTGCGTTTCGCGATTCGCGGTGCTTAAAATACTCTGATCGGGTAATTCTCTCCGAAGAGCTATCCTGGATCGGGTGACATGGGCGTTCTTTTACATCGCGCGCAGCCGGATATCGCTGGTCAACTGCCCGCGATCGACAACCGGGAGATGTTCCGAACGAGCGAGTTCGAACTCTGGGCTCGCAACACCGGTCTGATCGAGGAGGAGAAGTTCCTCCTGCCGCGGTATCTGAGACCTGATGCCAGCACGCTCGAGGCCGGGACGGCCGGCGGGCGCATTCTTCACGAGCTCGCCGCGCTGGGGTTTCAATCGCTGCGCGGCTTCGACAACGTGCCGGAGTTGATTGCCGAGGCTCGGCTGCGTGACCGCACGGGTCGGATCACGTTCGATGTCGAGGACGCCGTCAAGCTCAGCTATGCCGACGACATGTTCGATCAGATCATCTATCTACAGCAGATTCTCTGCTGCATCGCGGACGAGCAGGCTCGACTGTCCGCCATGCGTGAAGCTCGCCGCGTGTTGCGTCCGGGCGGCGTCGCGCTCGTCTCATTCCTCGGCTGGGAAGTTCGCAGCCGCGATCCGCGCTATGTGCCCTTCATCGTCTGGCTTCGAGTGCTGAGGGCCTGTTCCGGAAGTCGCATCCCGATTCAGGCGCTGCCGTGGTTCAGGCGCGGCGCCAGCTTCAACTGGGGCGTCCTCAAGGATGCGGGGCCTTACGTTCACTGGTATCGCGTCGAGGAGGCGTACCGGCAGTTGACCGACTGCGGCTTCGTTGTCCAGGGCATGGGCTCGGGCCGGCAGTTGCGCGAGGGGCGCCTGCTGACGTCGATCAACGAGTTCGCCCGGGCGCCGCGCTCGGGCATGTACTACTTCGTCTGCACGAAGTAGCCCGCCTTGCTCGGCCCGTCCGGGCCGACTAAAGTCCGATCTCGGTTTGGCAAGTTCTCTGGCCGGAGGCCTCGACGTCATGGCCGTGTTACCGGAGGTCCGCCCGTCTCGCCTCGTCCGTGACGAGATCGAGTCCGATCGCTGGGTGCTGAATTTCGGACCTCAGCATCCCGCCACACACACCACCCTGCGCCTCGTCCTCGAGCTGGATGGCGAGAAGGTGGTCGCCTGTACGCCGCACATCGGTTACCTGCACAGCGGTTTCGAGAAGCTCGGCGAGCACCTTGACTACAACCAGTACGTGGTCGTCACCGACCGCATGAACTATATCTCGCCGATGGCGAACAACATCGCCTGGCATACGGCCTGCGAGGAGTTGTTCGGCATCGAGCTGACGCCGCGCTGCAAGGCGATTCGCACCATCTGCGCCGAGCTGGCCCGCATTCAGGACCACCTGCTCTGCATCGGCACGGCCGGGCTGGACCTGGGAGCGTTCACCGCGTTCCTCTACGGCTTCAACGAACGCGAGCACATTTACGATCTTTTCGAGGAGATCTGCGGCGCGCGTTTCACCAACAGCTACACCCGGGTCGGCGGTGTCATGTACGACATTCCGCCGGACTGGCCGGCGCATGTCAAGGAATTCCTGGCGCGACTGCCGCGAGCGATCGATGACCTCGAGACGCTGCTGACCCGCAATCGCATCTTCGTCGAGCGGACGCGCGGCGTCGGCGTTCTGACGTACGACGAGGCCATCGCCTGGTCGTGGACCGGTCCGCTGGCGCGGGCCTGCGGGGTCATGCGCGACCTGCGCAAGGACGAGCCGTACCTGTGCTATGCCGACAACTGGGATGGCAAAGGCAGCCCGGCGGTCGAGTTCAAGGTGCCGATCGCCACCGGCGGAGACGTGTATAGCCGCTACCTGGTGCGGCTCGAGGAGATGCGGCAGTCGATGCACATCATCGCGCAACTCATCGATCGCATCCCGGAGGGTCCGGTGAACGTGCTGCCCGACAGCAAGAAGATCCTGCCGGACAAGCGCGAGGTCTATTTTTCGATCGAGGGGCTCATCCACCACTTTGAGATGATCATGTGGAACCGCGGCTTCAGGCCGCCGATCGGCGAGGCGTACGGCGCCAACGAGACGGCCAACGGCGAGTTGGGCTTCTACCTTGCTTCGGACGGCGGGAACCGGCCCTACCGAGCGCGGTGCCGACCGCCGAGCTTCATCAACTATCAGTGCTTCTCGAAGCTGGTGGTCGGCCACACGATCAGCGATGTGGTCGCGGTCCTTGGCAGTCTCAACATCATCGCGGCGGAACTGGACCGATAAGGGGGCGTCAGGCGCGGCACGTGCTTCGGGCCTGTGCAAACCTCAACCACGCTGCGCCAGGAGCGCCTCGGCGATCTGGACCCCATTGAGCGCAGCGCCCTTCCTCAGTTGATCTCCACACGCGAACAGCGCAAGACCCGTTCCGTTCGGCTGGCTCAGGTCGCGGCGAATCCGGCCGACCAGGACATCGTCGCCGCCGGACGCCTCGATCGGCATCGGAAATCGGTTGGCCGCGCGGTCATCCACCAGGCGCACGCCGGGGGCGGCGGCCAGCGCCGCGCGGGCCTGCTCCTCCGAGAGCGCATCGGTGAATGTGAGGTTGATCGACTCGCTGTGCGCCCGCGGAATGGGCACGCGGATGCAGGTGGCCGTGATCGGCAGGTCTGGCGCGCCCATGATCTTGCGAGTTTCCTCCATCACCTTGTTTTCCTCGTCGTTGTAGCCGTTCTCGGCGATCGGCGTGTTGTGGGAGAACAGGTTGAACGCGATCGGATGCGGCAACACCCTGGGCTCGGGCGATCTGCCGCGCAGCGCTTCGACAGTCTGGTCGTGCAGTTCGGTCAGCGCGCGAGCGCCCGCACCGCTGACGGCCTGGTAGGTTGAGACGACGATTCGGGCAATGCGGCTGATGCGGTGCAGCGGCCAGATGGCCATGCACAGAATGATGGCCGTGCAATTGGGCACCGAGATAATTCCGCGATGCCCGTGCATCGTGCCGGCGTTGATTTCGGGCACCACCAGCGGCACGTCGGGCTGCATCCGAAACGCCGAACTGTTGTCGATCACGATCGCGCCGCGGCGGACCGCGAGCGGGGCGTACTCGCGGCTCACGGACCTGCCGGCACTGAAGAAGGCGACCTGCACCTCGTCAAAGCGTTCAGGGGCGAGCGGCTCGACTCGCACCGGATGGCCGGCGAACGTCAGCTCGCGCCCGGCGGAGCGCTGCGACGCGATCAGGATGAGCCGACTGACCGGAAATCGGCGCTGCTCAAGCACCGCGAGGAATTCCTGTCCGACGGCGCCGGTGGCGCCGACAATCGCGACGTTCATCGCCTTGCCTCCACTGGGACGGCGGTCCAACCGAGTCCCCGCACGGACCTCGCGGCCGCCGACTGGCACGCGTCAGCCGGCGGGAGCATATCCGACGCCGCGCGGCAAGGACCGGGCGGCTTGGTGCAATCCCCGCGACCCGGACGATCGAACCGACCACCTTGACGCGATTGCACCCAATTGCTACATTCGCCGGTCCTCGCTGGACCGGGCGGTCTTGGCCAGCGCGGGGCGGGCTCGTGTGCCTGTCTTTTTTTCGGCGACTTTGTACCATTTGTCACAATGTCGGACGTGCCGCCGCCGCGTGACCCGTCGCCGAACAAACGAGATGAACGGGCCGTGGCCGAGTTCCGTCGGTTGAGTCAACTGGCGGTCGAGTTCATCGGCTACATGGCGGTGCTCGGATACGCCGGTTACCGCATGGATCAGGCCTACGGCTGGAATCGGCGCGGCATCTTGGCGGGCCTGATGCTCGCCTTGGCGGCTTGGCTGTACCGGGTCTACCGGCGGACACGCGGCATGTTCCGATAGGCGCGGTCGTGCGGAACTGGCTGCTGTGCTCGGTGGTCGGCTTGGCGGCCGTCTGGATCGCGACCTCGGTGGCGCGGCGGACCGTGGCTCCCGAGAACGCGGCGGCCATCTCCGCGGCGGCGGCGATTGCGGTCGGCGCGGCGATTGTCGCGTTGGGTCCGCCGGCCGTGGTGGCGCGGCGGTTCCCGGACCAGCTTGGAATGGCGGGCATGGGCGCGATGCTCGTGCGGCTGTTCCTGACGCTGTTCGTCGGCTGGTGGTATCTCCGGTCGCGGCAGCCGCCGAAGCAGGTTTTCTTGAACGCGCTGGTTGTCAGCTACCTGGTGTGCCTGACGGCCGAGACGCTGGTGGTGGTACGGCTGGTGCAGAAGCACTGGCGCCCGCCGGGTAAGGACGCGGACGCGAGCCGCGCAAGTTCCGGCGGGCCGGGCGCGGCGGATTCTGACGCATGAGCGACAGTCTCACACAGGTGCTGCTGCTGGCGGCAGGTGGCGGGCACGACCCGAAGGATCACGTCCTGCCGCACGGCCTGTTCCAGTTGTCAGCGCGCAACCTCCGGCTTCCAATTTTTGGCGATCAGGCGGCGCAATTCTGGTTTACGAACCACCTGCTGATGACCCTCGCGGCGGCGGTGCTCGCGATCCTGGTCTTCTCAGTGGTCGGCGCTCGTTACCGTGCGGTCGCGGCGGGGCAGTCGGCCGCGACCTTTGTACCGCGCGGCTTTGTGAGCCTGGTCGAGGGACTGATGGACGCGCTGCGGAGCGGCGTGGTCAAGCCGGTGCTGGGCGGTGACACCGACCGGTTCATGCCGTTTCTCTGGACGCTCTTTTTCTTCATCCTGTTCTGCAATCTGCTCGGCATGATCCCGCTGGATGCCATCCTCGGCCTGACGACCGGCGCCAGGCACCTCGGTGGAACGGCGACTGGCAACATCAACATCACCGCCGGCCTGGCGATCTGTGCGTTTCTGACGATCCATTTCATGGGCGTCTATGAGGTGTACCGCGGGTTGGTGTCGGGCACGTACGGACAGCATCACGCCGACGAGTCGCACGGCGGAGGTGAGCACGGGCAAGGCGAAGGCGTCCATGACGAACACCACGGCCACGCCAGGCACGCGCACGCTGCATCACCGGCATTCGCCGCGGCGGCCGCCCCCGTGTTCTACCTGTGGAATTTCGCTCCGCACGTGTTCCAGAAACCCGGCCATCGCGATCCGCTCCCCATACCGTTGCGGCTGATCGCAATTCCGGTCTACACGGTCCTGCTGGCGGTCACCCTCCGGCTGATCCTCGGCGTCATGTTCAAGGAACCCGGGGCCGTGGTCGGCACCTGGTTCGGGGCGGTGCTGGGGTTCGCGGCTGGCTGCGCGGTCAAGGGTTTTCACCCGCTCGATTTCCTCGATGCGGTCATGTGGGAGATCCTGTTTCTGCTGGAGACGATCGGCGCGTTCGTAAAGCCGTTCGCGCTGGCCATGCGACTGTTTGCGAACATGATCGCCGGCCACATCGTGCTGGCCTCGATCATGCTGCTGATTCCGGCCTTCAAGGGCCTGACGCTCGGTTACCTCGCGTCGTCGCTGCCGATCGCGATCGGCAGCACGCTGCTGAGTTGCCTCGAATTGTTTGTCGCGTTTCTTCAGGCGTACATCTTCATGTTTCTGACGACGATGTTCATCGGCGCGGCGATACATCCGGAGCACTAGGAGGCCGGCGAACGACGAGCAAGCATCGCGCAGCGCCGGTGGCATCGGCCGCGCGTGTGAAGAGATCCGGTCGGGGTATCCGACGCCCTGGCCCTTTTGGTTGTTGAAGGTCGGAACGCGGTTGGTTCGTTTCAGACTGGAGAGTTTCGCATGTTTGAGGTTCTGGCAGAGGCGACGCAGTTGTTTGGCGACAAGGGCCTGGCGGGCCTGGGCGCCGGACTGGCGCTCGGGTTCATCGTGTTGGGGGCGGCCAAGGGCATCGGCCACATCGCGGGCAACGCGGTCGAGTCGATTGCGCGGCAGCCCGAGGCGGGCGGTCGCATCTTCGTCGCCATGCTGCTGGCGGCGGCGCTCATCGAAGGCTTCACGTTCTTCGCCATCGTGCAGGCCGGTGGCATCGGCGACTTCCTCAAGGTCGCGGCGGGCGGCGGCTGACGCGGTCCGACTCCCGAAGACGTGGCGACATGCGTTCCGATCGTCGGTTCGGATCCGTTCGAGGTGCTGGCGTGAAGCGTTTGGCGGTACTGTGTTGCGGCGTTGCCGTCTCTTGCCTGGCGACGGCCGCAATGGCGGCGGGTGGCGATGCGGCCCATGACCATTCCGCGGGCGCTCACGCGCCGTCGTACGGCCTGCTGACCGTGGACGGCATGGCGATGGTTTGGTCCATCGTCGTGTTCATCCTGCTGCTTCTGATTCTGCGGGTGGTGGCATGGAAGCCGATCCAGCAGGCCCTGATCCAGCGCGAGCGGTTCATCGCCGACTCGCTGGCGCAGGCGAAGAAGGAGCGCGAGGAAGCCGAGCGGTTGTTGCGCCAGTACACCGAGCAGGTGCACCGCGCCCGTGAGGAGGCGACCGCCATTGTCGAGGAGGGCAAGCGCGACGCCGAGGCGGTGCGGAAGCGCATCCACGAGGAGACGCGGGCCGAAGCGCATGCCCTGATGGAGCGGGCCAAGCGCGACCTGGCGATCGCCCGTGACGACGCGATCAAGTCGCTCTACCAGCAATCAGTCGAGCTGGCCTCGCGGATGGCCGGCAAGCTGGTCGGCCGCGAGCTCTCGCCGCAGGACCAGGGGGCGCTTCTGGATGAGGCTCTGACCGAACTGGAACAGATGAGGCGGTAGGACTGTCGCGTTGTGCGGCGACGCGGATCGAGCGACTATGCCCGGCGATTTCGACATCATGCAGGCGACCTCCGGCGTGTACGCGGCGGCCGTGCTGGAACTCGCCCAGCAGGCAGGCCAGGAGGACGCGGTCGACGACGAACTGGGTTCGCTTCGCGAACTGGTGGCTCGCGATCGCACGTTTTCCGCGTTCCTGGCGTCTCCGGCGATCGATCGTGATGCCCGGCGGGAGTCGCTGCGAAAGCTGCTGTCATCCCGTCTCAGCCCGACGGTCATGAATTTGCTGCTGGTGCTGAACGACAAGCACCGGCTGGCTCTACTGCCGCACGTGTGCGACGCCTATCGCCGCATGCTTGAGCTTCATCGTGGTCAGCATCGGACCTACGTGACCTCGGCCGTGCCGCTGACCCAGGCGCAGCGGACGAAACTGGTCGAGACTGTCCAGCGCATGAGCGGCTTCGTGCCGATCCTGGTCGAGCGGGTCGACCCGGCGGTGCTGGGGGGCATTCGCGTGCAAATGGACGACAAGCTGTTCGATCGCACCGTGTCGAGTCGGCTGAGGCGCCTGCGGGCCGAACTGATGGCGGGAGTCGACACGCACCTGCACATCGGCGAGCGCGAGTTCTTTACGGGTGTCGCCTGACGCACCGGCGGCGGATCGGGCCAGGTGGATGGGCAAGGCAGGATTGATCGCATGAAGATTCAGGTCGACGAAATCACGTCCGTCATCAAGCAGGAGATCGCCCAGTATTCCGAACAGCTCGAAGTGACCGACGTCGGTCGCGTGCTCGAGGTCGGCGATGGCATCACGCGCATCTACGGGCTGGGCGCTGCGATGGCGGGCGAAATGCTCCAGTACGAGTCCGGCCAGATCGGGCAGGTCTTCAATCTCGAGGAAAACTCGGTCGGCGCCGTCGTGCTCGGTGATTACCTCAGCATCAAGGAAGGCGAGCAGGTCCGCGCGACCGGCCAGCTCCTGTCGGTGCCGGTTGGCGACGCCATGATCGGCCGGGTGGTCGACCCGCTGGGCCGCCCGCTGGACGGCAAGGGCGCCATCGTGACGACCCATCGCCGTCCGGTCGAGTTCAAGGCGCCGGGCATCGCCGAGCGTCAGCCGGTCAATGAGCCTTTGCAGACAGGCGTCAAGGCGATTGATTCGATGATTCCGATTGGTCGCGGGCAGCGCGAGCTGATCATCGGCGACCGCAAGACCGGCAAGACGGCAATCGCGGTTGACACCATCATCAACCAGAAGGGCGGCGACGTCATCTGCGTCTACGTTGCGGTCGGTCAGAAGGAATCGACCGTGGCGAGCCTGGTCGAGCGGCTGCGCGAGGCCGGCGCGATGGACTACACCATCGTGGTCTCGGCCGGGAGTTCGGACCCCGCGCCGCTTCAATACATCGCGCCGTACTCCGGTTGCGCGATGGCCGAGTACTTCATGTACGAGCACGGCCGGGCGACCCTGTGCATTTACGATGACCTGTCGAAGCAGGCCCAGGCCTATCGCCAGTTGGCGCTCCTGCTGCGGCGGCCGCCGGGGCGAGAGGCGTTCCCGGGCGACATTTTCTACTGTCACAGCCGTCTGTTGGAGCGGTCGTGCAAACTCGCCGAGCGATACGTCATCGTGCCGAAGGGCGCCGACCCGAAGACGACCCGGGGCGTCAATGGCAAGGTGTACGTGGGCGTGCCCGGCAGGCACGAGTGCCAGCACGATCTCGACGCGATGCCCAGCAAGGATCAACACCAGATGCTTCGCATCTGGAACTCGGGCGGATCGCTGACGGCGCTGCCGATCATCGAGACGTTGGAAGGCGAAGTCTCGGCTTACATCCCCACCAACGTGATCTCGATCACCGACGGGCAGATCTACCTCGAGCCCGATCTGTTCTTCGCCGGCGTGCGGCCGGCCATCAACGTCGGCATCTCGGTCTCGCGCGTCGGCGGCAACGCCCAGATCAAGGCGATGAAGAAGATCGCCGGTTCACTGCGGCTGGACCTGGCGGCCTACCGCGAACTGGAGGCCTTCGCCCAGCTCGGCACCGAGCTCGACGCCGCCACGCAGCGGCAGCTTGATCGCGGGGCGCGCATGGTGGAACTGCTCAAGCAGGGCCAGTATCGGCCGTATCACGTGATTGATCAGATCATCAGCATCTTCGCCGGCACGCGCGGCTTTCTCGACGACCTTCCGGTTTCTCGCGTGCCGGAGTTTGAATCGGCGCTGCTGAAGTTCTTCCACGACGAACACCCGGAGATCCGGGACGAGTTCATCGCCAAGCGCGAGCTGACCGCCGAGCTCGAAAAGAAGCTGAACGATCTGATCGGCCAGTTCAAGACGCGGTTCAAGAAGTAATAACCGGTGCGGACGGGCGCGCCGGCCAAAGGCTGAAGCGATGGCAAAGGCACGACAGATCGTCAAACGCCGCAAGGCGGTCGGCAACATCCGCAAGATCACGCGGACGATGCAGTTGATTGCCACCGCCCGCTTTCAGCAGGCGTTCAATCGCGCCACCGCCAGCAAGCCGTTCACCCGGAAGATCACCGAACTGGTTCAGAGCCTGTCGGCCTCGGGCGTGAAGGTCGAAAACGACCTGCTGAAGACGCATCCTGAGGCGAATCGCGACGCGATGATCGTGATTTCATCGAATCGCGGCCTGTGCGGTCCTTACAACGGGCTGGTGCTGCGAAGCGCGATCGCGCATCTGCGCAAGCCGGGCCAACTTCCGACCGAGCTGCACGTGGTCGGCAAGAAGGGCATCGCGTTCCTGAAGTTCCTCGGGTTCGACATGGCTCGCCGCATTACGGACATCGACGACCGCCCCAGGTATGAACAGGTCGTGCCGATCGCGGCGGAGATGATCAAGCGCTACTGCGAGGGCGAGTTCCGGCACGTGTGGGTGTCGTACATGCGGTTCATCTCGGCCGGACGGCAGGCGCCGGAGGTGGTTCAGCTTCTGCCCCTGCAGGTGGGGGGCGATGACGAGGCGAGCGCTCGGGCGGGCGCCGTGCAGTATGAATTCTCGCCCGAGCCCAAGGCGCTGCTCGAGTTGCTCCTGCCGCAGAGCGTGAAGGTGCGGCTCTACCAGTGTTTCACGGATGCCGCGGTCAGCGAGCAGGTGGCTCGCATGGTCGCGATGAAGTCGGCCACCGAGGCCGCCGAAGACATGATCAAGTCGCTGACGCGGGCCTACAACCGCGCACGACAGTCGCAGATTACCCTCGAGCTGCTCGATATCGTCGGCGGCGCCGAGGGACAGAGCTAACCGCGGCGCCGGCGCGCCGCTGATGAGGTTCCGGAGGTCCCATGGCTGCCACGCAGACGGTCGGCAAGGTTACGCAGGTCATCGGCTCGACGCTGGACGCCGAATTCCCGGAGGATCGGCTGCCCAAGCTCTACAACGCGCTCAAGGTGCGCGTCGGTCGGCTGGTCGGCGATCGCGTCGAGGAGGAGGACCTCTGGTGCGAGGTGGCGTCTCAGTTGGGCGGTGGCCGGGTTCGTGCGGTGGCTCTGGGCTCGACCGACGGTCTGCGCCGCGGCAGCGACATCCTTGATACCGGGCAGCCCGTGTCGGTGCCGGTCGGCCAGGAAACGCTGGGGCGGGTGTTCAACCTCGTGGGCGATCCGATCGACGGCCGCGGTCCGATCGTCGCGCGGCAGACTCGTCCGATTCACCGCGAGCCACCCGAGCTGGTGGACCTGACACCGAAGACCGAGCAGCTTGTGACCGGCATCAAGGTCATTGACCTGCTTGCTCCATTTGTCCGCGGCGGCAAGACCGGGCTGTTCGGCGGCGCCGGCCTGGGCAAGACGGTCATCATCCAGGAAATGATTGCCCGTATCGCCCGCGAACATTCGGGTTACTCAGTGTTCGCCGGCGTCGGCGAGCGAACCCGCGAGGGCAATGATCTCTGGCTCGAGATGCAGGAGGCGACTTTCAAGGACACCACCGGAAAGGTGAAGAAGGTCATCGAGCATACGGCCATGGTGTTCGGGCAGATGAATGAGCCGCCGGGCGCGCGACTGCGCGCGGCGCTCTCGGCGCTGACAATGGCCGAGTATTTCCGCGACGAGTCCGGCGCGGACACGATGCTCTTCATTGACAACATCTTTCGCTTCAGCCAGGCCGGGTCCGAGGTGTCGGCGCTGCTGGGCCGCATGCCGAGCGCGGTGGGCTATCAGCCCACGCTGGGCACCGAGATGGGCGAGTTGCAGGAGCGCATCACCTCGACCAAGAACGGCGCGGTTACGTCGGTGCAGGCGGTCTACGTGCCGGCCGACGACCTGACGGACCCGGCTCCGGCGACGGCGTTCACGCACCTGGATGCGTTCATCGTGCTGGCGCGATCGATCTCGGAAAAGGGCATCTATCCCGCCATTGATCCGCTGGCGTCGTCGAGCCGGATTCTCGATGCCAACTACATCGGCGAACGGCACTACAACTGCGCCAAGCGGGTACAGCAGATTCTCCAGCGATACCGCGACCTCCAGGACATCATCGCCATTCTCGGCGTCGAGGAACTGAGCGAGGAAGACAAGCTGATCGTCGCCCGCGCACGCAAGATCGAGCGATTCCTGAGCCAGCCGTTCTACGTGGCCGAAGTCTTCACGGGCTTCGCCGGCAAGTACACGCCGCTCGAGGAGTCGATTCGCAGTTTCGAGGAGATCTGCGACGGCAAGCATGACAACCTGCCGGAACAGGCGTTCATGTACGTCGGCGCAGTCGAGGAAGCGGTTGAGAAGGCCAAGAAGCTGGCGGCCGGCTGATCGACCGCCGTGTGACGTCCGTCCGTGGCGTCACAGCACCCCAAGCACCATGTCCTCGAGGTGACGCTCGTCGCCGGGCACGAAGTTCGAGTGTGACGCGGCGATCCGGCCCTCGCGATCAATCACATAGACCTGCGGCACGGTTCGGCCGTTGTAACGATCGCGATAGAGGTCGAGTCCGTTCAGCAGGTGCGGGTGCGAAAGCCCCTTTTCCTTCGCGAAACGCTCGATTTTCCGGGCGTCTTCATTCCACACATTGACCGAAAGGACCGCCAGCCCGCGATCGGCGTACTTCGTTGCCAGGGCAGTCAGGTGCGGGGCTTCGGCGCGGCACGGTCGGCAGCCGACGGCTCCGAATGAGAGCAGAACCGGCCGGCCGCGCAATTCCGACAGTCGCACGGAACCGCCGCCCACCTGGGGGAGCTCGAAATCCGGCGCGAGTGTTCCGATGGGCAGGGCGCTCGCGGCTCCCGCTTTCCCGGCGCAGCCGCTTGCCAGCAGCATCGTTCCGCACAAGCACGTCCATCCCGCGTACCGCATCGTCTGGCAACCGACCTCGGCGATTGATTCTACCCGGAGGGCGAGTTCGGGGCGCATTTCGTGACGACCGTTGTGATTCCTATGTTCGCGGGGGTGTCGGCCGTCCGCATCGCATCCGCCTCATGCGGCCTGAGCGCCACATGTCGGGGATGGGTGGCGCGTCCGCGCGGTCGAGGACCGCACGCCCAGGTGGGCCCGCGGGGACTCTCAGAATCCCCGGATCGTATTTCATGGCGCAGGTCGGTGGCGCTGGCGCATCGGAAGCATTCGACAACGTGTGAATCACCACGTTCTCAACGTGCTGCACGGAGGAGGGGAATGCACTCTGGCTGGCGCTCCAGGCCGGGGCTCTCCATCATTGACCAAGCCGCCCCGCGCCCGTCTACTGGAGGGATGCTTCGCGTTGCGATCTTGACCACCGGTGGCACGATCGAGAAGACCTACGACGAGACCGACGGCTCGCTCAGAAATGTACGTTCGATCCTGGGCGACATTCTGAATCGAATGCGATTGCCGGACCTCTCATACCGGCATGTCGCCGTGATGTCGAAGGACTCGCTCGACATGACCGACGCCGATCGGCAGATCATCCGCACGGCGGCCGCGGACGCATTGCGGGACAGCGACGCCGTATTGATCGTGCACGGCACGGACACGCTGGCCGAGACGGGCGAGCGCCTCTGCGCCGATCTCGTGCCTCTGGAGCGCCCCGTCGTGCTGACCGGAGCCATGCGGCCGTTCGAGTTTCGCGACACGGACGCCTATCAGAACATGACCGAGGCGCTGCTGGCGTGCCGGCTGCTTCCGCCCGGCGTGTGGTGCGTCATGCACAACCAGGCGCTGCGGTTTCCCGGCGTGGTGAAAGATCGCGAGCGGCGCACCTTCGTTCGGCGTTGACGGCGTTGCTCTCCGCTCTGACCGTGGCCGCGAAGCTGCGATGCGCCGAGCGGCGTGCTACACTGCGCTGTTCACGACCGCGGCCGCCGAGGGGATCGATGCAGCGCTTTCAGATCGTTTCGGACATGAAGCCCGCCGGCGACCAGCCGTCGGCCATTCGCCAGCTCGTGGCCGGTCTGGAGGAGGGTCGTCGCTTCCAGACCTTTCTGGGCGTGACCGGCTCCGGAAAGACCTTCACCATCGCCAACGTCATCGAGCGCGTGCAGCGTCCGACCCTGGTCATCAGCCACAACAAGACGCTCGCGGCGCAGCTTTATGAGGAGTTCAAGGAGCTCTTCCCCAACAACGCGGTCGCCTACTTCGTCTCATACTACGACTACTACCAGCCGGAGGCGTACATCCCGGCACGCGACATCTACATCGAGAAGGACGCCAGTCGCAACGATGATCTGGATCGCCTGCGCCTGGCCGCCACCAGCCACCTCGTCCGGCGGCGCGACACGATCATTGTCGCCAGCGTCTCGTGCATCTTCGGGCTGGGGTCGCCGGAGGACTACAAGTCGAGCGTCGTTGACGTGCGCGTCGGCCAGTCCATCCCCCGCGATGAGCTGCTGCGAAAGCTGGTCGACCTGCAGTACACGCGCAATGACTACACGCTCAAGCGCGGCACGTTCCGCGTCCGCGGCGACGTCGTGGAGCTGCATCCGGCCTATGAGGAATTCGCGTATCGCATCGAGCAGTTCGGGGACGATGTCGAGCGGATCGACCTGATCAACTCGCTGTCCGGCCAGCGCGTCTCGTCAGCCCGGGAGATCTTCATCTTTCCGGCGGTGCACTACGTCATGCCCAAGGAGCGGATCGAGTCGGCGGTGGCCTCAATCAGGGCCGAACTGGATGAGCGGCTCGACACGTTTCGGCGTCAGGGCAAACTGCTGGAGGCCCAGCGGCTGGCGGCGCGCACCAAGTATGACATCGAGATGATCCTCGAGGTCGGCTACTGCTCCGGAATTGAGAACTACTCGCGGCATCTGGCCGGCACGGCGCCCGGTGCGAAGCCCTATACGCTGGTGGACTACTTTCCCAAGGATTTCCTGCTCGTGATCGACGAGTCGCACGCCACCATCCCGCAAATCGCCGCCATGTACAACGGCGATCGGGCCCGCAAGGCGGTGCTGGTCGAGCATGGCTTCCGCCTGCCCAGTTGTCTCGACAACCGGCCGATGCGATTCGACGAATTCGAGGGCATGATCCACCAGGCCATCTTCGTGTCGGCCACGCCGGGGCCGTACGAGCTCAAGCAGAGCGGAGGCGAGGTGGTCGAGCAGGTCATACGTCCGACCGGGCTGGTCGATCCTGCCATCCACGTGCGGCCCGCACGCGGGCAGGTGCCGGACCTGCTGCACGAGTGCCAGACGCGGGCGGCAGCCGGCGAACGGACCATCGTCACCACGCTGACGAAGCGCCTGGCCGAGGATTTGTCGAACTACATGAAGCAATCCGGTCTCAAGTGCCACTACCTGCACAGCGAGATCGACACGATCGAGCGGGTGGAAATCCTGCGGGAGCTGCGCGAGGGCAAGTTCGACGTTATCGTCGGTGTGAACCTGCTGCGTGAGGGCCTGGACCTGCCGGAGGTGTCGCTGGTCTGCATCCTTGACGCCGATAAGGAGGGCTTCCTGCGAAGCGCGACCAGCCTCATTCAGACGATCGGCCGCTGCGCTCGGAACGTCAACGCCGAGGTGATCCTCTACGCGGACAAGGTGACCCCCGCCATGCAGCAGGCCATGGAGGAGACGCGCCGCCGTCGCGAGCTCCAGGAGGCGTATAACCTCAAGCACGGTATCACGCCTGAGACGGTGCGCAAGGAGATTCGGCGCGGGCTCGAGACGGAATTGGCCGCGCACCGGACGGCTCGCGAGGCGGTTCGGCTCAGCGAAGCCGAGTACGACGCCACCGAGACGCTGGCCGATTTGGAGCGCGAAATGCTGGAGGCGGCCGAGGCGCTCGAGTTCGAGCGGGCGGCCGAGTTGCGGGACCGGATTCGCCGGTTGAAGGAGCAGCCGACCCTCTTCACCACGCCGGCGGCTGCGCGGAACGCGACGCCATCCGACAGGAGCAGCGGCAAGCCAAGCTGATCCCCCGCAGCGGGGGACCGTTCACGGCGCCTTCGAACTGCCCAACAGGCGACGTCGCGCCGCGATGGCCTCGTCATTTCTCGGATCGATGTTCAGAACGCGCTCGTATTCCGCCGCCGCCTCGATGGCTCGACCCTGCTGCGCAACGGCGTTCGCGAGGCCAAGCCGCGCCTCGATGTGATCGGGCCGCAAGCGCAGCGCTGCTCGATAGGCCCGCTCGGATTCGTTGAACCGCTCGAGCAACTCGCAGGCAACCGCCAACTGGAACCAGCCCTCGAACAGCGCCGGCCGGACAGCGACGCAGGTCCGCAGTGCGTCGATGGCCTCCGCCGGTCGGCCGGCGCGGAGCAGCGCCGTGCCCAGGTTGTTCCACGCTTCGGCAAAGCGCGGACTGAGCCGGACGGCCTCGCGGTATGCGTCAATCGCGCCCTCGCGGCCGAGTTGTTCCAGCAGGTCGGCCCGGCAGAAGTGCATCATCGGGTCTTGGGGCGCCAGTGCAACTCCCGAACGCATCACCTGCACCGCCTCGTCGACAGAACCCATCGCGACGAGCGCGTCGGCCAGGTTCTTGCGGGTACGGGCGTCGCGCGGGTTGTGTTCGATGGATCGGCGGTACATGTCAGCGGCGGCCGGCAACCGGCCGCGGATGTGGTGCGCGTGGCCGAGGTCGGAGAATGCCAGCCAGCAGCCGGGGTTCCGCTCGAGGGTTCGAGTCCACAAGGTCTCGCGGTCGTGATACCACCGGGATTGGCGGAAGACGAGGGTGCCCAGCACGGCCGCAAGCGCGATCGCGATCAGCCCCTCGGCTCGATCGGCGGGCTTGCCGCTACCCGAGATTCGACAACCCCGCGCGACACCGGCGGCGATCAGCGCGATCAGGCTGAGGCTGGGCAGATAGGCGAAGTGATCGGCGACGGTCGCGTACCGCATGTAATAGAAGTCCACGAAGCCCAGCACCGGCAGCAGCGAGACGACGAAGTACGCAAGCGCCAGTAGGAAGGCGCGGGCGATTGATCGATCGGAGCGCCGACCGAGCCAGATGCAAAGCAAGATCAGCGCGCCCCACGTCAGCCAGCCGACGGGGGCGGATGTCAGATCGGGCTTCGGGTAAACGAACGACGGCCTGATCGGTACCAACGTCGTTCCGATATAGTGCAGCAACGATCGGCCGGCGAGGTCGATTCGCTGGAACGGCGTCAGCGACCATTCGTAGCCGGCGGCGCCAACTGGCCCATGCTCCATCCAGATCGTCATCGCCGCCGCAAGTCCGCCGAGCATGAGGAACGGGAGGACGCTCCTCCAGTCCCGCCGGGGGATGCGTCCGGATCGCCACCATTCGACCAGCAGCAGCGCCAGCGGAAGAAACAGGGTGGCGGTCTTGGCCAGAAGGGCGGCCGCGTAGAGCAGGATCGCCGCGACGGATCGTCCCAGCGGGCGCGGAGCGGACGCACTGCCGCGCTCGCCATCTGCGCGGTCATACCACGTCAGAGCGGACAGCAGGAACAGCGATCCGGACAGCGTGTTCTTTCTTTCCGTTATCCACGCCACGGACTCCACATGCGTTGGATGCAGCGCGAAGATCAGGCCCGCCAGCCACGCGCCCGGCACGCCGATCCTGGCAAGGACGCGCCAAAGGAGCAGCCCGTTGACGGCATGCAGGGCGACGTTGACGGCGTGATATCCGGCTGGCCGATCCGCCCAGAGCTGCCACTCGATCCAGAATGACGTGAAGGTCAGCGGGTAGTACTGCGGCGTCGCACCCGGTTCCAGCCAGATGCGCCGCAACCCGTCCAGGGAGCGGAGCGCCGCGTTGTGGGTGACGTGCTCATCGTCGTCCCAGACGAAGCCGCTGCGCAGCGCCGGGGCGTACGCGATCGCCGTGCAGACGAGAATCAGACCGGCGCGCAGCAAGCGACCTCGTCGCCCATCGGACGACGAGGTCGCATCGAACGGCATGGACGCACCGCCGGTTTCCACGCGGGCGACGATTCTATCCGGCTCGCCGCCGACAACCGGCGGCGGAGCGGGGCGTCAACCCTTCGGCGGCGCTGCCTTCACGGCCAGGCCGGGAATGTGTTCGGCGCCCTGCGGCACCTGGATGCTGGAGCCGATCAGGTCGTCCCCGAGCGGCTCGCATCGCGTGCCGAGCTGCTGCGACAGAAACGCCTCGGCCACGGCATAGAACGACATGCGGTTTTCCGGACGGGCAAAGCCGTGGCCCTCGTCCGGGTAGAGCACGTAGGTGACCGGGATATTCCGGTGCTTCATCGCCTGCACGATCTGGTCGCTCTCGGCTTGTTTGACGCGCGGGTCGTTGGCACCCTGCCCGATCAGCAGCGGTCGCTTGATCTGGTCCACGCGGGTGAGCGGTGAGCGCTCGTTCAGCAGTTTGCGGCCTTCCTCGGTGCGGTGATCGCCGACGCGCTTGGTGAACATGTCGACCATCGGCTCCCAGTAGGGCGGAATCGAGTTGAGCAGGGTCAGCAGGTTCGACGGGCCCACGATATCGACCCCGCACGCGAATTTCTCCGGTGTAAACGTCAGCCCGACCAGAGTGGCGTATCCGCCGTAACTGCCGCCCATGATCGCGACGCGCTTCGGATCGGCGATCTTCTCCTGAACGGCCCAGTCGACGGCGTCGAGCAGATCGTCGTGCATCTTGCCGGCCCACTCGAAGTTGGCGGCGTTGATGAACTTCTTTCCGAAGCCCGTTGAACCGCGGTAATTGACGCTCAGAACGGCGAATCCGCGATTGGCGAGCCACTGGTGCGTCGGGTTCAGCCCCCAACCGTCACGGGCCCACGGACCGCCGTGCACGTTCAGCACCATCGGGAGCGGCCGATCAGGCCGGCCGGTGTTCTTTGGATCGCTGGTCCGTGGCAGGGTCAGGTAGGAGACGAGGTCCAGCCCGTCGCGGGACTTGATGATGACCGGCCGCATCTTGGCCAGTGCGACCTTTTCGAGCTCGGGGCGATTGCTGAACAGGAACCGGGCCTTGCGAGCCGGGCGCTCGTAGAGGTAGTAGCGCGTCGGTCCGTCATCCATGATGAAGGCGACGACCCAGCGTTTGTCGTCCCGCGTGCGCGAGGTGACCTCGATGTCTCCGTCCGCGACCGACTTCAGGTACGTCAGGTCGCCATCGACGCCAGGGTCAATGACCTTCCACTGCCGGCGGTCGTAGTTGAATGCGACGGCCTGAACCTTTTCGGTCACCGGGTCGATCAGCATCCCGCCCGCGTCTGCCTTGGCGTTTTCCGCCAGTACAGTGACCTTTCCAGTTGCGACGTCGTGGGCGACCAGCGCCGCCGTGTCGCGATTTCGGCTGTCGATCATGTACATCGTCTTGGCGTCACGATCGAAACCGCCAGTCCCGGTTGTCAGGGCGTCTTCCATGGCCACGGTCGCGAACGGGGCCGCGTTGCCGTCCGGGCCGAACTTGACGATCTCCTTGCCGCCGTCCGGCCTCATTTTCTCGCCCATCCGGACCACGTATGAGGAATCCGTAACGAATCCGACGTAGCCGTCGTCGTTCTGGCGCACGAGCCTGCGGGCGGCCGTGCGGATATTCACGCGATGAATGTCATGCAGCTTCTTGTCGCGATCGTTGATCGCGATGAGGATCTCGTCGGGGAACCGATCACTCACGGCCTCGATCCGGGCCTGCACGCCGTCAATCGGCGTGAGGTCGGTCGTCTTGCCGGACTTGAGATCGGTGCAGTACGCGTGCCAGTTCTCGTCGCCGTCGCGATCCTGTGTGTAAATGATGTGCTCGTTGGTGAACGCCCAGAAGTAGTTGCGGATGCCGCGCTTGCGGTCCTGCGTCACCGCCCTGGCGCTGGACAGGTTGTCCATAGGCGCGACCCAGACGTTGAGCACACCCGCATCCGGCGCGATCCAAGCCAGTTGCGTGCCGTCGGGGCTGATCTGCGGCGCGACGCGGTCCGGATTGCCGAACAGCAGGCTTCGGGGAATCAGCGGCGCCACGGCAGGAGACGGGGTGTCATCCGCCCACGCACCGGATGTCGGGACAGCCAGGCCGGCAGCGACCCATGTGATGCATCGGACCAGTCCAACTCGCATGATGTGAATTCTCCAATTCGGTTCCAGCGGCTCACCCGGCCAACGACGGCCCGTTCACCTGGACCGTGGTCGTCGCCAACCGGGTGTAAACGGACCGCAGGAGGCGGCCTCACGCGCCGTTGCCCGGCGAGCCCTGCCGGTGTGTTTCGGGAGCGGGTGACCCCGGCGCGCGGCGGTTCGCCTTGCGTCGAATCGACAGCCGCGCATCACCGCGCCACAATGAGGGCATGGAACCCACCATCGCGGTGATCGATTTCGGATCACAGTATTGTCAGCTCATCGCCCGCAGGGTCCGCGAGAACCATGTTCACTCCCGCATCTTCTCTCCGCGGGCCACGCCTGAGCAGCTTCGCGCGCACGGCGTCGTCGGCATGATTCTCTCCGGCGGACCGGCCAGCACCTACGAGGCCGGCGCGCCCCGCTGTGACGCGGCTCTGCTCGACATGGGCCTGCCAGTGCTCGGCATCTGCTATGGCATGCAGGTCGGATGCGAACTGCTCGGCGCGCGGGTCTCCCCGTCGGCATGTCGCGAGTTTGGCCGGACGACGCTGACGATCGTTCGCGCCGATCGGCTGCTGGCCCACGTACCCGCCGAGACCAGCGTCTGGATGAGCCACGGTGATGTTGTCACGAACCTGCCGGACGACTTCGTGCGCGTCGCGGCAACGCCCCATTGTCCGGCGGCCGTGGTTCGACATGTCCGCCGATCTTTCTGGGGCGTGCAGTTTCATCCGGAGGTAACCCACACGCCGCACGGCGGGCAGGTGCTGCGGAATTTCCTGTTCGACGTTTGCGGCTGCAAGGCCACGTGGCGACCCGACAGCATGGCCGAGCGCGCGGTCGAGGACATCCGGCGGCGCGTGCCCGCCGACGCCCGTGTCATCTGCGGTCTCTCGGGCGGAGTGGACTCCAGCGTGACGGCGGCCTTGTGCGCGCGGGCCGTCGGCGACCGCCTGACGTGCATCTTCGTCGATAACGGCCTTCTGAGGGCCGACGAGCGCGACCGCGTTGAAGCCGCGTTTCGCGGACACTTCAGGCTCGATCTGCGCGTCGTGGATGCAGGCGAGCGGTTCCTCTCGCGCCTCGCGGGCGTGGTCGACCCGCAGGAAAAGCGAAGACGCATCGGGCACGAGTTCATCGAAGTGTTTCGTGAGGAGGCCCGTTCGATCCCTGGTGCTCGTTACCTCGCGCAGGGCACCCTCTACCCGGACGTGATCGAGTCCGGCGTGTCCGAGGCCGGCACGGCGGCAGGCATCAAGCTTCACCATAACGTCGGCGGCCTGCCGACGGAACTCGGTTTCGAGCTGGTTGAGCCGCTGCGCGACATGTTCAAGGACGAGGCCCGGCAGGTCGGCGAATTGATGGGCCTGCCGGATGAGCTAATCTGGCGGCATCCTTTCCCGGGGCCGGGCCTGGCCGTCCGCATCCTGGGCGAGGTGACGCGCGAGCGGGTCGAGCTGCTGAGACGAGCCGATCGCATCATCACCGAAGAAATTGCCGCGGCCGGCTGGTATCGGAAGATCAGTCAGGCCTTCGGCGTGCTTCTGCCGGTCTCGAGCGTTGGTGTGATGGGCGACGGCCGCACCTATCACGGCCAAAGCTGCATCGCGGTACGCGCAGTCGATACCACCGACTTCATGACGGCCGACTGGACACACCTCGATCCGGCCGTGCTGGCGACCATCAGCGGCCGCATTGTGAATGAAGTCCCCGGCATCAATCGCGTGGTGTACGACATTACCAGCAAGCCGCCGGGGACGATCGAATGGGAGTAAGGGTTTCCGGAGCGACATTGATCTTCCGTCGTCGCCGCTTCATCATCGCGCCATGACCGACTCGACGCTGCGTTGCCGTTTCGCACCTTCCCCCACCGGTTATCTCCACATCGGAGGCGCCCGAACGGCGCTCTACAACTGGCTGCTGGCGCGCCGCATGGGCGGCCGGTTCATCCTGCGCATCGAGGACACCGATCTGAACCGCAACCTGGCCGATGCCGAATCGAAGCTGATGGAAGACCTGCGTTGGCTGGGAATCGAATGGGACGAGGGGCCCGACGTCGGCGGACCGCACGGGCCGTACCGCCAGAGCGAGCGGCTGGAGGCCTACCGCGACGAGGCGAGGCGGCTGGTGGAGGCCGGTCAGGCCTACTTCGCGTTCGATACCCCCGAAGAGCTCGAAGCGCAGCGCCAGGCGGCCGCAGCCGAGAAGCGCGTCTTTCGATATCGGCGGCCGGTGACCTTTCCGAGCCGCGTGGACGCGGAACGCGCCCGGGCCGAAGGCCGTCCGGTCGTCATCCGACTGGCCGCGCCCGATGTGCCGGTGACGGTGTCGGACCAGATCCTGGGTGATGTTGAGTTTGCCGCTGGCGAGGTGGAGGACTTCGTCATTCAAAAGTCCGACGGCTGGCCAACCTACCACTTCGCCGTCGTGCTCGACGACGCCCACATGCGCATCACGCACGTGCTTCGGGCCCAGGAACACCTGATGAACACGCCCAAGCACATCCTGCTCCAGCGGGCGCTGGGCCTGCCGACCCCGCTGTACGCGCACCTGCCTCTCGTTTTCAACATGGATGGGTCGAAGATGTCCAAGCGCGACAAGGCCCGGGACATCGCAGCCGGGCGTCCACCGCGCGAGATTGACGTCCACGACTTCCGCGCCAGCGGCTACCTGCCGGAGGCCATTCTCAATTTCATCGCGCTCGTGGGCTGGAATCCCGGCGGCGACCGCGAGCGGATGTCGCTTGACGAAATGGTGCAACTGTTCTCGCTCGACCGCATCAACAAGACGGCCGGTCGCTTTGATCGCGACAAGTTGCTGGCGTTCAACACGGACTACTGCGCTTCCGTCGAGCGGCGTCGCCTGCGGGCCGGCTTCCGCGACTATGCCGGTGTGTCGGGCTCGCCGCTTGCCGGGCTCAGCGATGACGTGCTCGATCACGTCCTTGAGTTGTGCAAGGGGTTTCGAACCTATCGCGACGTCGATGCGAAGGTCGGGCCGCTCTTCCTGCCCGACGAGGCGATCACGCTCGATCCCGAGGCGGTTCGGAAGGTGCTCGAAAAGAACGGGGGACGCGGGTACGCCGTGCTTCGCCTGCTGCTTCCGGCGCTGGAGGCGGTTGCGGTTTGGACCGATGCGTCCGTGGACGCCGTTATCATCGACTTCTGCGAGAAGCAAGCTGCCAGGATGGGCGACGTCGCGCAGCCCCTGCGCGTCGCCGTCACCGGCCGCCCGATCAGCCCGTCCATCGGCGAGACGCTGGCACTGCTCGGCAAGGAGCGCACGCTTGCGCGCATCCGGCGATGTCTGTCGAATGCACCGGGCGCGCCGGCATAGCCCGAATCAGACCGTCGTGGAAGCGCGCTCCAGGCGGTGAAGCCCGCTCGGACCGTCATCGACACGCTCGCCCACCCTCAGCCGGCTGAGCGCAGTCGCTTGTTCCGCCACGAGAGGCACATCCAGCCAACAACGCTCAGCACGATCATCGGCCCGCCGATCAGCGTGGGGATCGGCACACGCTCGCCCACCACGAGATAGGTCAGCAGCGGATTGAGGATGACTTCCAGGAGCAGGATGAGCGACGCCCGGTGCGCCTCGACCCGTTGCAGTGCCCATGAGAAGACCGCGTACGGCGCGGCGAACTGGACCACGCTCATGAGTGCCAGCAGTCCGAACTGTCTCGGCGTCACCGCGAGCGTCGCGCCCGGCACGAATGGCACCGCCAGCGCCGTCAGCAGACCCGAGCCGAGGAAGTTCATCGCCACCACGACGCGCGGGTCAGTGGCCCGCAAGCCGCGCAACGCCACCGTGAGCGAGCCGTACCCGACGCCGCTGAACACGGCGATCACCAGCGGCCCCGTGGCGGCCGGCGGGTGACCGAAAAAGATGACGGCCAGCCCCGCCAGCGCCCCGAGCAGGGCAATGCCCTCTGACCATCGGGCCGATTCGCGCAGCAGCAACGGTGCAAGCAGGAATACGACCACGGGGGAGAGATACTGAAGCGCAATGGCGCTGGCCGCGGCCGTCTGCGTGGTCGCGACAACGAAGCACACCGTCATCAGCGTGAACGACCCGACGGAGAACGCCAGCCACGCCGGCCGGGCCGCTGACAGGCTCTCGCGCCGGCTGACGGCGAATGGTAGAAACAGGAGTCCGCCCAGCGTCGATCGATAACAGGCGATCGCCAGCCCGCCGACGCCCGGCGCGGAGTCCTCCGGCGCCCGCAGCAGCTTGATCAGCGGGCCGTTCAGGCTCCACATGGTCGCGCATAGGATGAGTGCCGCCACGCCGGCCCACTGCGACCGGGTGTTCGGCTTGCGCGGCTCGTTCATTCCTGCCGATCATACAGCCGGCCGCGGCGAGGCGGAGACCATGCGGCCGCCGCCGAGCGTATAATCGCCCCGCAGACTTCCAGAGCCCGCGGAACAAGGATCGCCATTGATGTCCGATCGTGATGTGAACGCACCCGCCAACTTCATCGAGGAGATCGTCGAAGCCGACAACGCCGCACGGAGGTGGGGCACGCGGCCGGACGGACGGCCGAAAGTCGCCACGCGATTTCCGCCGGAGCCCAACGGCTACCTGCACATCGGCCACGCCAAGAGCATCTGCCTCAATTATGGTTTGGCGGCGAAGTACGGCGGCGACTTCTTTCTGCGTTTCGACGACACCAACCCGGTCAAGGAGGAGCAGGAGTACGTTGATTCGATCGTCGAGGATGTTCGCTGGCTGGGCGCCCGCTGGGTTGGTCAGAGCCCCACGGATCGATATGCCGGCGTGCTGTTCGCGTCCGACTATTACGAGCAGATGTACCGCTGGGCCGAGGAACTCGTTCAGAAGGGCAAGGCTTACGTCTGCGACCTGTCCAGCGAGCAGGTCGCCGAGCACCGCGGCACGCCGACGCGGCCCGGGCGCGAGAGCCCCTACCGCAATCGGAGTCCGCAGGAGAATCTCGAGTTGCTCCGCCGCATGCGCGCCGGGGAGTTTCCCGACGGATCGCGCACCCTTCGCGCGAAAATCGACATGGCCAGCCCGAACTTCAACCTGCGCGACCCGGTCATGTACCGCATCGTTCACGCCGAGCATCATCGCACCGGCCGGTCGTGGTGCATCTATCCGATGTACGACTGGGCCCACGGGTTCGAGGACAGCATCGAGGGCATCACCCACTCCATCTGCACGCTGGAGTTCGAGAACCACCGGCCGCTCTACGATTGGTTCATCGACGCCGTCAACGAAGGCAGGGGGCCGGGCAGTCGGTGGGGCGAACCCATCCACCATCCGCAGCAGATCGAGTTCGCCCGCCTGGAACTGACGCACACCCTGATGAGCAAGCGGAAGCTGCTTGAACTGGTGAAGGGCGGCCACGTGCGCGGCTGGGACGATCCGCGCATGCCGACGCTGAGCGGGCTGCGCCGCCGCGGCTACACGCCGCGGGCCATCCAGAATTTCTGCCGCGAGATCGGAGTGGCCAAGTTCAACAGCGTGATCGAGATCGTGCGGCTTGAGAACGCCCTCCGCGACGACCTGAATCGCAGCGCCCCGCGGCGAATGGCCGTGCTCCGGCCGCTGCGCGTCGTCATCGAAAACTACCCCGAGGGACAGTCGGAAATGCTGCCGGCCTTGAACAACCCGGAAGACCCGGCCGCCGGCACGCGCGAAGTGCCGTTTGCCCGCGAACTGTACATCGAGCGTGACGACTTCCGTGAGGAACCGCCGAAGGGTTTCTTCCGGCTGGCGCCGGGCCGGGAAGTGCGTCTGCGCTGGGCCTATTTCATCACGGCTCGGCAGGTGGTGAAAGACCCGTCGACGGGAGAGATCCTCGAGTTACGCTGCACGTACGACCCCGCGACGCGCGGCGGCGACGCGCCCGACGGTCGGAAAGTGAAGGCCACGATCCACTGGGTGTCGGCCGTTCACGCCGTGGATGCCGAGGTGCGACTGTACGATCACCTCTTCAGCGTGCCGGACCCGGAGAATGTCCCGGAGGGCGCGGACTACAAAGTCCACCTCAATCCGAATTCGCTCGAGGTGCTCCGTGGCTGCAAACTCGAGCCCAGCCTGTCGGGCGCCACGTTGCGGCGAGACAGCTTTGGCACGGCCGATCCTGATCGTTACCAGTTCGAACGCCTGGGATACTTCTGCGTCGACCCTGACTCCCGGCCGGGAGCGCTGGTCTTTAATCGGGCCGTGTCGCTGAAGGATACGTGGGCCAGGATCGAGAAGAAGGGCGGCGGAAAGCCGGCTGGCGCGGTGGCAGATTGACTCTCCCGCAGCCATCTGCGAGCGGCCGGACGCCAGAGGATGAACTCCTGCACCGCGCCGATCGGTTGATAGGCCCAGCTCATCGCCCAGCCGGACGGCACGTGCCGGTGCGTGACCAGCACATCATGGCGGGGCTGGGGGATCTCTGCCTTGGCGTCGCAATCGACGATCTCCACATGCCGCTCCGCGAGGTAGGCACCCAGCGCGAGGTCGACCTTGGCGTCTTCTCCCTGCGGGAGGAGGGCCATGATGCTCCATTCCGGCGGTAACGCGCGGAGCACGTCCGAGACCGCGCGGCCGCGCTCCAGGCGAGTGGCGAAGCGGGCCTGCATGGCCGGCAGTCTGCTGGCGGTCAGGACGAGCTCGCATGCTTGTGCCGCCACGGCGACGACAGCGGCGCTCGCCAGTGCTGCTCGTGCCGGAATCCCGCGCGCGCAGCGGGAGCCGAGCCGAGAAGCGGACTCGACGATGATGCCGGTCACGACCGGCACGAGCGGCACAACGAACCGCGGGCCCTCGTCCCACGGCCACACCAGCAGCACCACCCACGACAGCAGCGCGAAGATCGCGGGTCCGCCGCGATCTCGGAAGGCGGTCAGGACGAGCGCGATGACGATGGCGACCCCCACCCCGCCGGCGACCCAGCGAAGCTCGTCGGTCCAGAGTCGCCACGCAATCGAGCGCGGCAGCAGCGACTGGGCCAACTCCACCAGCCGCTGCGGCAGAAGGCGGACAACGCGCTCGATCGTCAGCACCGGGCCTAGTTCGGCTCCGCCGGGCGCGTCTCGGGGGTGCGCCATCTGTGACAGGTAAGAACCGGGTCGCTCATGGCCGGCGTACCGGAACACCCATGCCAGGCTCGGCGCCGACGCGACGCACGCAAAGATCATGGCGGCCCGCAAGCGCCATCGCGCTGAACTGGACCGGTGCGCCCCAATCGCCAGCATTCCGACGGGCACAAGGGCAAGCCCGGCCACCCGCACGATTGCGGCGGCGGCCGTCAGCACGGTGCCGCTCAGCAACGACCATGAACGTGGCGACACTCGATCCAGCCTCCAACGCTCGAATATGACCAGCGCGCCCAGGGCGAGCGTGGTGAACGGCAATTCGCTGAGGAGGTAGCAGGAGTGCTCGAACAGCAGTGCATTTGTAGCGACCAGACCGGCGACGAGCAGGGCCAGACGCGGTCCGACGCGCATCCGCATGAGCGCGAATGCAAGCGTCACAATGGCCACGGCCGCCAGTGCCATGAGAATTCGAGCGGAGCGCAGCGGCAGCGAATCGCGGAGGCAGAGCGGCCAGAGCAGAATGCCCAACCCGGGAGGTCGTTCGGCTCCGGCGACGGCCCGAAGGCCGTGTCCGGTAACGAACGCCCGTGCGGATGAGAGGTACTCAACGCTGTCTCCCATGAGGCCGATGCCAGCCCCCGCGGACATCGCCGCAACCACTCCCGCCAAGCCAATGAGGGCGGAGTAGAGCAGGCACAGCGAAGTCGCGAGTCGGTCGGTCGCGATTGGACTCACGGATGCCGGCTTTCTCGGTCCCACCATCGGAGGATCGGCGGCGGGAGGGCCTGAGCGCCAGTGGCCCAGGCACGAGGGGGAGGAATCGACCGGTACTTTGCGCGTCGAGGGCGTTGACGGGCATGCGCCCGCCCGGCCGGCTCCCGGTAGAGCCGAAGACGCACAAAAACGGGGTGCCATATTTTGCAACTGTCGATAATACAGATGGTTATGGGCAGCTCATCAGGTTGATTTCGGAGACGAATTTTCCGAAAAGCAGGCTTGACAAGCAGACGCGGGTGCGGGTACTATCAGTCGTTGTTGGGAGACCCTGCGCTACCGATGCACGGAGTCTCCGTGAGGATTTGGGAGAGGATTCGAAGCAATCGAGCCGATCGGATGTGCGGAATCGCAACGCGGCTCAACAGGTTTTTGGAAAGGGGAAACACGTGTCCAAGTTCTGTAAAGTGATGGCGGCCGGCATCGTGGTCAGCGCGGCCGTGAACGGTGCAGCGTCGGCCGCCCCGTGCGTCGCGCCGTTTCAGATGGAGATGTACTCCGACTCGGTCTCATTTACCAGCGACGCCGAGAATTCGAAGACGATTACCCTTCCGTCCTTCGACGAGATGGGTGGCCTGCGCACGCTGTGCGGAGTCCAGGTCGACGTGTGGAGCGATGCCTCGGTCGACATCCGCGGCGACAACGATGACCCGTTCAAGGCGGCGACCGTGCAGGCCCGCATGATTCGGAATTACAACTTGACCGGCCCGGGCGTCTCAGCGTTCTCGTTCAGCACGGTTCCGGGTGGCATGATCCAGCTCGCCCCGGACAACGGCGATGGCGCGGCGTTCGACCCGACCGCTCCGGACGGCTTCGACTTCGTCAACTTGGCCTATTCGAACTTGGCCGCGTTGGGATCGCCGTTCAATCCGGCCGTTGGCTTGTATGCGACCCCCGGTCCTGGCAACGTCGTCTTCACCGTCCCGGGTCCGAATGGGTCACCCGGTTCGGCTCTCCTCATGGTCAATGACCTTCAGTTCTTTGGTATCCCACCGGATCAGTGGCAGCTTGAGGTTCAGAACCCGATCCTGACTGTGCACGTGAAGGTGAAATACACCTACGTGCCGGAGCCTGCCAGCCTCTCGTTCCTCGGGCTCGGTGCGCTGGCCCTGCTTCGCCGCCGTTTTATGGCCTGACGGCGCGAACTTAGCAGGAACTTATTCGCAATCACGAGGCCGCCGTCATGGCGGCCTCTTTCTTTTTACGGATGCAACCGATATGATCATGAGCGGGAGCAGGCGTCTGGGGGCTCTTCTTTAGAACGCATGCTCCTCGGCTGACGCAACTTCATCGGTCCGAATTCCCAAACAGCACACCTCGCGGGATCGGCGGCATGATGCGGACGACCAGGCGTCCCGCGGCTTTGGTTGCTGTTTCGGCAGGCTTGCTCGCCACTCATGTCGTTATTGGAGTGGCGCGGGGCGCGGTGTTCTACGTCGACGCGGCCGCCTCGGGATCCGAGACCGGCGGCGGCTGGTGTGATGCATTTCGGTCGCTGCAAGGTGCCCTCATGGTCGCCAGCAGCGGCGATGAGATTCGCCTGGCGGGAGGAATCTACCGTCCGTCCTCGCACAACGACCGCAACGCCTCCTTCGATCTCGTTTCGGGGGTATCCATCTTCGGCGGGTTCGCTGGATGCGGCGCATCTAATCCGGATTATCGCAATCCGCTATTGTTTGAGACGGTTTTGAGTGGTGACCTTGGGGTTCAGGGCGATCCATCCGATAACAGTTACCACGTCATTCGGGCCGCGGGCGTCAGCCCCGCGACCGTGCTGGACGGGCTGACCATCTCGAGCGGCAACGCTAACCTCCTGGCGGCGCCGGACAACTCCGGCGGTGGACTGCGCCTGACGGGCGGCGCGAGCCCCACCCTTCGAGACTGCATCATCGAGTTGAACAACGCGAGCGGGAACGGCGGGGGTGTCTACTGCGATCCGCTCTGCAACCCACGCTTCGAGCGTTGCCAAATTCGAGACAATGTCGCCCCCGTCGGCGGCGGCTTGTTCGCCGTCAACGCGATGCCGCACATCGTCGACACCGATTTCATCAGCAATTCGGCCGGCTCACAGGGCGGCGGAGCGTCGCTGCTGTTGTCGACGGTCGAGATCGCCAACTGCCGCTTCTTAGCCAATAGCGGGTCGCTGTTTGGCGGCGGGCTTCACATGCTTTCGTGCGGCGGGTTCGTCACGGAGTGCGAGTTCCGTCAGAACAGTGTCTTGAACGCGTCCGGCGCGTCGCTGGACGGCGGCGGTGGTGCATACATCGACAACTGTTCGATCACTCTGTCGAGGTCGATCTTTCTAGCGAACTGGACGTCCGACGACGGCGGCGGCTTGTTTGTCAAGATCGGCTCCGCGCTGATCACCGGTTGCCGGTTTCTCGGCAATGCGGCGTCAGAGAACGGGGGGGGAGTCGCGACGCAGGGTCGCGGAGGCCTCATCATCAACTGCGAGTTCTCCGGAAACAGCGCCGTCAATCTCGGCGGCGGCCTGTGGGAGTCCGGCGGCGCGCCGCGCGTGACAAACTGCACCTTCAGCCGCAACTCGGCCTCATTCGCCGGCGGCGGGCTTTATTTTTCCAGTGCGTCTCCGCTCGTCGAAAACTCGATCCTCTGGACCAACAGTGTCGGCGTCAACACCGGGGAGCCCGGACAGGTCAACGGCGCGGGCGGCACGGCGACTTTCAATCATTGCTGCGTGGCCGGTTGGTCCGGCGCCTACGCGGGCTTCGGGAACATCTCGAGCGGCCCGCGGTTCATCAATTCACTGGGGCCGGACGGCGTGGCTGGCACGCTGGACGACGACCTCCATCTTCGAATCGACTCGCCTTGCATCGACACCGGCTTGATCGTCCCGGGCCTCGCTGGGTCCGTCGATCTCGACGGCCAGCCGCGAATTTTGGGCTGCGGGCCGGACATCGGCGCCGACGAGTACCCGCTCGGACCGCCGAACTCAGGCGACTTCGACGGCAACGGAATTGTCAACGGCGCCGACCTGCAGCACTTCGTGCGCGCGCTGCTCATTCCGCTGTCTCCGATTCGCTGCGTGGCTGACATCAACGCGGATCTCATCGTGGACGCCTGGGACGCCCTCGCGTTTCAGTCCCTGCTGCTCGGGGCTCCCCCGGTCTCTCAGGACCTGCAGCTGCGGCCGGGGCCGTTGGCTGCGCCCGGCGGCGGTCGATAAGCCGCGCGTCGCGACCGAAGTCGCTTGCGGACGTGCCGCCGCCGCCGTAGCGTCCCGAAACCCATGCGGAAGCGCACGCTGTACGTCATCGACGGCCACGGCCAAATCTACCGATGCTACTACGCGCCGTTTCGCCCGCTGACCGCTCCCTCCGGCGAGCCGACCAAGGCGACATTCGTCTTTCTTCAGATGCTGTTGAACCTCATGCGCCGCCGCGAACCCGACTACCTCGTCGTGGCCATGGATACCAGTGACGAGACGGTGTTTCGATTGGAGATCGATCCGGAATACAAGGCCCATCGCCCGCCGCCCCCGGAGGACCTGCCCCCGCAGGTCGAGCGGATTGTGCAGTCGCTGGAGGCGATCGGCGTTCCGATCCTTCGGCAGGTCGGCTACGAAGCCGACGATCTGATGGCCACGCTGTGCGAGCGCTTTCGCGGTTCCGACCTCGATATCGTGCTGGTCAGCCGCGACAAGGACTTGGATCAGTTGCTCACCGACGGCGTGCGACTTCTGGATCCGCTCGACGACATGGAGTTGGACGCCAGCACCCTGCTGGAGCGCAAGGGCTACCGGCCGGATCAGGCCGTCGATGCCCAGACGCTGATGGGCGACAGCACGGACAACGTGCGGGGCGTTGAAGGAGTCGGACCGAAGAAAGCGGCCGAACTACTGGCGCGCTATGGAACGCTCGAGTCGATATTCGCGCATTCATCAGAACTGACGCCCAAGCTGCGCGAACGCATCGAGGCATTTCGCCCGCGGGCCGACAAGGTGCGGCAGCTTGTGACGCTCCGGCGCGACGTGCCGATCCGGTTCGAGCTCACGTCCGCGGCCGTCTCGACGTTCAACCTCGACGCCTTGCGGCCGATCTGCCGCGAGCTGGGCCTCAATCGCCTGCTGGAGCACTTGCCGTCACCACAGTCGGCTCGGTCGACGGCCGTTCCCGACGATGTGCCACATCGAAGCTCTACCCTCTTCGAGTCCGACGACCGGCCGGAGCGGTCGTCGGCACGCGTTGAGTCCAGCGCCTCGCCGAGGACGCAGGCCGTACTGGTCGACGACGAAGCGGCATTGGGAGAGTTGGCGAGGCGACTGTCGGCCGTCAGCGCCTTCGCGTTTGACACGGAAACGACGTCGCTCTCGCCCGTCGATGCGGATCTGGTCGGGATCAGCGTGTCGTTCGAACCCGGACGCGGCTACTACATCCCGACGTTGGGTTCCGGCCGGCACCTGCCGATCGAGGCCGTTCGCGAGCGACTGGGGCCTGTGTTCGCGGACGCCCGCATTCGCAAGTGCGGCCAGAATTGCAAGTACGACATCGGCGTGCTTCGAACTGCCGGCATGGAGGTCCGCGGACTCGATTTTGACACGATGATCGCCAGCTTCGTGCTCGACTCGTCGCGGCGGTCGCACGGCATCGACGCGCTTGCGCTGGACCTGCTGGGGTACCGCAAGATCGCCACGGCCGAGCTGATCGGCAAGGGCAAGTCTCAGATCACAATGGATCGCCTCGCTCCGGCCGACGTGTGCAAGTACGCCGCCGAGGACGCCGACATCGCCCTGCGGCTGCGCGGCGTGCTGGAGCCTCGCCTCGCCGGTACGCCGCTCGATCGGCTGTTCCGCGAGGTCGAACTGCCGCTGGTCGAGGTTTTGGCTGAACTCGAGCACAATGGCGTGGCGCTCGACACCGAGCTTCTGGCGCGGCTCAGCAACGAAATGGCGGACGAGTCCGCCGCGCTCGAGCGCCAGATCCACGCGGCGGTCGGCTATCCCTTCAACGTCGACTCGACCAGGCAACTGGCCGAGGCGCTCTTTGACAAGCTGGGCCTGCCGTCACTGAAACGGACCAAGACCGGGCGTTCCACCGACGCCGAGGTGCTTGAACAACTGGCAGCTTCCGGGCACATGGTTCCGCGTCTCGTGCTCGCCTATCGAGAACTTGCGAAACTGAAGGGCACCTACGTCGATGCGCTGCCGGAGGTCGTCTCCCGCCGCACGGGCCGGGTGCATCCCAGCTTCAACCAGACCGTAGCCGTGACAGGTCGACTTTCCTGCAGTGATCCCAACCTCCAGAACATCCCGATTCGCACGCCGGCCGGTGCCCGGATTCGGCGGGCGTTCGTTGCGGGTCACCCGGACCGGGTCCTGCTGAAGGCCGATTACTCGCAGATTGAGCTGCGCGTGCTGGCGCACTTCTGTGGCGACGAGGCGCTGGAGCGGGCCTTCCGGGCCGATGAGGACATCCACGCGTTCGTCGCCGGGCAGGTCTTTGGCGTGCCCATTGAGCAGGTCAGCAGGGAGCAGCGTGCCCGCGCGAAGACCGTCAATTTCGGCATCATCTACGGACAAACGGCCTTCGGCCTTGCGCGACAAACCGGCATGAGCCGGACCGAGGCGGCGGACTTCATTGAACGATATTTCCTGAGGTACCCGCGGATTCGGGCGTTCCTGGATGAGTGCATTCGCAAGGCCCGGGAGCAGGGATACGTGGAGACGATCCTGGGGCGTCGGCGCCGGATTGACGACATCGCATCGCAAAACCCGACCGCGCGCGCGGCGGCCGAGCGCTTCGCGGTCAATACAGTGATCCAGGGCTCGGCGGCCGACCTGATCAAGGTGGCCATGCTGCGAATCTACCGCCGACTCCGCGAGAAGCGCAGCGAGACGCGAATGCTGCTGCAGGTTCACGATGAGCTCGTCTTCGAACTGCCGCGCGGCTTGGTTCGCGACGAGGCGATCGAGATCGCTGAGGCCATGGTCGGAGCGCTGCCACTCCGTGTTCCCGTCCGGGTTGATGTGGCGGCGGGTTCGAACTGGCTGGACATGGAGCCGATCACGTAGCGTCGAATCGCCGCGCTGGCCGGACTCGTCGGGACTTGGCGTGGAGTTCACGAGCGAGGGGCCGGATCCCGGTTGGCACGACTTGGTGCAGTCGCAAAAAACGCGCGGCGAAGGTAATTCGGAACTCAACGGTTGACAGCGGCCGGCGCGCCGAGGTATCCTTCAAGATACCGTTCTCGCGGCGCGCATTCGGAGGGAGCGCCGCGGCTGATCCTTCCACACGCGTCAGGGTAAATGCGGACGTCAGCGCCCGCGAGTGGTGATCGTCAGGCCGGCAGAACGGAAGCTGCCAGTGCCGGCCGGGCGAAGCCGAACTTATGGTGAGGAATATCAAGATGCAGCATCGATCCCGGATCGGCCTCGCGACATGTTTCGCCTTGCTCGCGACTTCGTGGGCCAGCGCCGTTCAGTTGTGGACAGTGCACCACGGTGAAGCGGCGATCGTACTCGACGTCGAACAGCTCAAGCAGGCGGGTCTGACGATCCGGTCGATTGGTGAAGGGGCGGAGGCGACCGGCGCGGGTACAATTCGGTTCGACGTCCCGGGTGACGAGCTGCCTTGGGTGGCTGAGACTATCAAAGGTCGCCCGGTCAGCATCAGCGAGGGACTCCTGCGCCTGGGCGGTCAACTCGAAATTACGTCGGGCAAGCGCTCGCTTGTGGTCGACACGAGCTTCGAGATCGGTTCGGCTCCGGGTAGCGGCAGGTCGCGCGATCTGGATCTGCTCGGTCCGCTGATGGACTTCGACGCCCCGGCTGAGCTTGTTCGCGTGCACGCCGAACACGTTGCCCTGACGGAATCGGCGGCGACTGCATTGGGTCGCCCGGACTTGGCCGGAGCAGTCATCGGGCGCCTGGTAGCGGACGTTCACCTGGCGTACTCCGGAGGTGATCCCAGGCCGGCCCCGGCTGAAGACACGCCGGAGCCGCGAAACACTCCGTGCGGCGGTTCAGTCGGACCGGACGTGATTATCGGCGACCTGCCTTCGGTCGGTAACTACTCGGCCGTCGGCGGCATCGACGCCTTCTCGGTCGGCACGACCTCGTGCAACATGGGTACGGCAAACCTGCTTTGGCAGTCCGGCACCAACCAGCACCCGGTCATCCCGCAGAACATGTACCGCATCAAGACTGTCGACGGGGCGATGCGGATCGAGCAGATCGGCATGAGTTGGATGAAGCACGGCTTCACCGCCCTGACGCAAAACCTCTGCTGCACATGCAACGGCCAAGGTGGATCGGTGCTGGGCGTGGGTTGCTCTGACCCGTACAGCGCCAGCCTCAACGGCACGCAGTTGACGACGACGGGCGGCCTTGGGCCGCGCTACGAGACGAACCCGCACTCGGGCTTCTTCACGTTCCCGTATCCGTTCCGAAACAACAATGGGAGCGTGCCAGTGACGTCGATCACCCGCCGACTCCAGGTCGCGATCTCCGATCTGGAGCCCTCGCAGAACCCCGGGGCCACCTATTATGTCGAGGCGCAGTACGTCACACCGGACGACGCCGCCGCAAAGAACCAGAACAACAACTGCGCCTATCGCCAGGCGAACGTTGGGCAGACCGGCGGCAATTACAATGGCTCGGTCAGCGCCACCGGCACGACGGTTCGGGAGAAGCCGGCCATCCGCCACTGGAAGGTGGTTGATCCGACGGTTGTCGAACTCGACATCGACACGCCCGAGGTGACCAATGCCGGCGGCGATACCACCGGCCTTGTCATTCTCTCAGCCAAGGCCACGAACATCGGCGGCGGCATCTACCACTACGAGTACGCTCTGTTCAATATGAACTCGGATCGGGCGATCTCGTCGTTCAGCGTGCCGGTCCATCCGTCGCTGACGGTCACCGACATGGGCTTCCACGACGTCGACTACCACTCCGGGGACGGCTTCAACAGCACGCCGACGAACCAGGTGACCTTCGACGGCACCGATTGGACGCCATCATTCAGTGGCGGGCAGGCGAGCTGGAACATGGTTCCCGTCACGCCGTTCGGAAATTCGAACGCCCTGCGCTGGGGCACCACGTACAATTTCCGCTTCCGGACCAACTCGCCGCCGACGTCAGGCAACATCACGCTCGGTCTTTACAGGTCGGTGACCGGCCTGCCGGACAGCGTGAACGCCGTCGGCACCGTCGTTCCGGCCGTGCCGTGCCTGCCGCCGGTGATCAACGCCATTCCGGCCGCGAGCTCGATCTGTGGCACGCCGTTCACTTACATGGCGACGTCGACCGGCACCGGTCCATTCACGTGGTCGCTGTCGGGCCAGCCAACCGGAATGACCATCAACCCTGCGACCGGGCAAATTGACTGGCCGGTCACGGTCGCCAGCGGCTCGCCGTACAGCGTGACCGTTCAGGTCTCCCACGACTGCGACGCCGCGACCGACACCGAAACGCTCGTGCTCACCGTGGCGCTGGGCGACTTCGACGGTGACGGCGTGGTTGGGCTCTCCGATGTCGGCCCGTTCGTGGACCATCTGCTGGGCCTGTCGTCGAGCACGGTCTGTGCCGCCGACATGGACATCGACGGCGACGTGGATGGCGACGACATCCAGTTGTTCGTGAACGAGCTTCCGTAGTCGCCGAGATCCTTCGTCCTCAAGCACGAGAGCCCTGGGTCCGGAGGGGACCCAGGGCTCTCGTTGTTTTCTGAACCGTGGAGATCGGACGGGTAGGCCTGCTTACCAGGCGACGTACGAGCGGTAGTTCTGGCTGCGCGTCGCGCGGCCGGACGTGCTGCGTCCGCGGCCCGCGCGGCTGTACTTGCGCTGGGCGAAGTTCGACGGGTTGTTGCTGAACGACGACGTGAAATAGCCGCGCGTCACCCAGGCGTTGCTGCCGAAGCTGTTCTTCTTCCACTGCTTGGCGAAGTTCTTGAGCTCGACCACGACGCGGCGGGCCTCGCTCTTGAGAAACGACCGCTCAGCCGGGTCCGAGCTGTTCTTGTACCGGCGAACCAGCCGCTTGAAGAACTGCTGCTTGTTGGCGATCAGTTTGCGGAAGGCGGACTTGTTGTTTGAGGGGTTCTTGGAGTTGAAATTGAAGCTCATCGCTCTCTCCAGCCAATGACATTCGGACGACGCGACTACGCGCCGCATCTCGTTGGTCCTCGTCGGACCGATGCCACGCGAGGTTGAGCAATAACCAGGAACCGAGCGGTGAATCAGCGGTGCGCCGTGGCACGACGCGCTCGGGCGGCGGCGGAGGCGGCCAGGCTCCGCAGTGATCGGACGTAGCCGTCCAATGTCGGCAATGGATCGGGCTTCGGTATCAGAACGTAATCAAATGCGGGTGGGATGTCACCCTGAATGGTACGGAACGCGGCCCGCAGGAGTCGCTTTCGCCGGTTTCGTGCGACCGCGCCGCCATGCCGACTGCTCACAACCACGCCGAGTCGAGGCCGCGCGGATGGAAACGGAGCGGCGTAGACCACCAACCGCGAGTCCGCAGCACTCGCTCGCAATTCGAAGACTTCCCGGTAACGCTTGCGTGTCCGGATTCGGGCTGCGGGTGGCAGATCTTGGCTCACGTCAGGCAGCATAGCCGGCGACACGTTGTCGGAACAAGCGCCGCAAACCATTAGTAACAATGACGTTATGTTTTCCTGTTGACGGGCGAACCGATTGCCGTTAACTCTTTAAGTGCGCGGTTAGTCTTATTTTCGGCTCATGTGGGCAATTTCTGCACCTGCCGCGCTGCGTCGCAGGGTGACGCGCACGGAAGCTACATGATGAAGCACCGAGTTCGAGCCGCTCGACTTACCGGAGTCGTCCTCACCTGTGGAATGGTGTTTTCGGGCCTGAGCTGCGTCAGCCGCGCCGCCGATACGGTCGTCAGTGGCGTTACCTTGGTTGGCTCCACGGGCGCATTCGGCCTCTTGAGCCCGGCGGTCACGCAGTTCGGCGCGGGTTGGGACTTCCTGACCGACATCATTCGCTGGGCGCGGTGAGGGGAGCATTCGAGGGGTGGCCGAGCCCTTCACCGACCGCAGACTGATCGTCCGGCGTCACATCCGTCAGCAAGTAGCGGTGCTTGAATTGCTCTGATCGACCCGCGTTCCGTCGACGCTGCTCCGCGTCGGCGAGCGTCAATTCTCCCGGCGATGTCTGTCGTGCCTCGACCGCCCCGAGTCGCTGAGATGATCGCCTCCCCGCATACTCAAAGTTGATGGCCGCGAGGGCGGAGTCAAACGCCATGCCGAGCCGATTCGCATCGATGGGTTGCCCGTCAGGGCGTGGTTCGATCAGCAGCCGGTAGCGGGGCGGGTCGGCCCAGACCGGCACAACGACGAATTGGTCGGCCGTGACCACGCCGGCTGACTGCACCTCCCGCATCGCCGCCACGACCTGGTGCTCGGTCAGCTTCTCGCCGGCCAGCGAGCAGGTGTGCGCGCCCTTGCTGAGGAATTCGACCAGGGGTGCCCGGCCGTGGAAGCCGGTGATGCGCACCCGGTCGCCGATGTCGTAGCGAAACAGGCCCGACGAGGTCGACAGCACAAGGAAATACTCCCCGCCAACTTGCACGGACTCGATTCCAATCGCGCGACGCTGCGATGATTCGTATTCTTCCGCCGGGATGAACTCGAAATAATGGCTGGTGACGTCAAGGATGCCCTCGGGCGTGTTGTCCGCGATCGGGATCGACATGCGACCCTCGCTGGCAAGCAGCCCCGGGTCGCGAACAGGGACTTCGCCGAACCACTCGGGGAACCGCGCGCGGTAGAGCCCCATGGTGCCGCCGGTCCAGTGCGCAACGAATGCGAGGTTCCAATAGTCACGCGGGCGGAGCGTGCCGTGCCGATCGACCAGCCGTTCGAGTCGGCGAGCGGTCTGCGGCTCGGCCGCGAGCCGATCGTGCAGTGCAGCCCGCACCTCGAGCGGGACGTCGAACTCATGAGATAGCGTCCCATCATGGATGTCGCGGATCAGGCGCTCGCGATGCAGGTCAGCGGTTCGGGCGAGCAGCAGCAGCGTGGCCGGGTTCGCCGCGATGAGGAAGGCCACGTCGCGCGGCACCGACAGCCGCATGATGGCATAGTATTTGGCCTCTGCATCGGGGATGTACGCGACGGGCAACGGGGCGGTGTAGTACTTGCGAACCAGGCGCTTCTGGGTGGCGGCCATCAGCCCGGTGATGGCTCCGGCAGGGATGCCGGCCGGCGTGCGCTCGTCGCTCATGGGGCTGCTGACCTGCACGATGTGCCGCAGGAACGATCCGGGATGGTCGAGCAGCGCCCGCAGTCCCCAGGCGTTCCAGCCGCGCCGATATTCGTCCAGGAACTCCCGCGTCACCGGAATGTACTTGGGAGCGCGTGTCGTTCCGCTCGTCAGCGCGAACATGAGCACGCGCTGTCCGCGGCCGAGCAGCGAGTCGAACCGCCCGTGCCGCAAATCTTCGATATAGGGCTCGAAGTCGCCGTACGTGCGGATCGGCAGGCGGCTGCCGAACGACTCAGGCCCACAGATCGAGTCAAAGCGGTGTTCGCGGCCGAATCGGCTGTCCGCGTGGCGGGCGAGTTTTTGCCGCAGAACGCGGCGCTGCGTTTCGTCGGCTCGCTCCGCATCCGCGAGGAATCGGCTCAGTGTCCGTTGGGCGTGGCGCTCAGCCGCCAGAAGCAGCAATCGGTCAAGCCAGGACGGCGTGGCCATCGGGTCAGGTGCGTGCGCGGTCTCGCCGCCGCCGCGACGGCCGGCCGGTCGAGCGCGGCGCCCGTGCGGCGGTGGCAATCGGCCCCGAATCTTCGCCCGCATCGGCTTCCGCGGACGAACCGGCGAGGGGTTGCGTCCAGTCGGCGAACATGCCGCGCTGGTAGATATTGTCCTGGCGACACTCGCCGGACAGGAAGCGATCGAAGAAATCGACGGTCCGCCGGGCGTACTCGGCCGGCTGGACATCCACGCACTGGTTGTGCCGCGCGCCGGGCACAACCCACAGGTAGCGCGGCTGCGGAGCCTGGGCGTAGAGAACGCGCGACTGCTCGACCGGGATGTAGCTGTCCTTGGCGCCATGAACGAACAGGATGGGTCGCGGCAACATGCCGCGCACCGCCTTGCGCACGGAAGGAAAGCGGCAATCGAACTTGCGTTCGGCCCGGCAGACCATGCACCAGCGCAGGAACATCCAGAACTCGGGCGGATGATTTTCGTACACGAACCGGACGGTCGCGAAGATGTAGGCCCAGCGCTTCATCAGGTGTTCGAGGGCCGCATCCGACGAGAAGACGCCGTCGGTCACGAAGCACTTGACCAGTGGATCCCGGGCCGCGGCCAGCAGGGCCACACCGGCGCCGCGCGAGATTCCGAACATGCCGATCTCGGGCGGCCGTTGCTGCTGCGCCAGCCAGTCGCGAACGTACGCGACGGCGCCGCGCATGTCGCTCAACTCGCGATCGCTCGGCCACTGCCGCGGGATGTAACCGGGCTCGGAGGTGGAATGGCCGTGCCCGCGGAAGTCGAACGAGAAGACGTCGTATCCCGCCCGCAGCAGCGGCAAACAGTAGCGACTGCAACTGTGCCGATCGCTCTTGAATTCCGGCGCGAAGAGCACGAGGCCTTTGCTCGCAACGTCCGGCGGTGGGTGCAGAAACAGCCCGCGCAGCCGCAACCCGTCGGCCGACCAGAAATCAACCTCCTCGCCGCTGACACGCGGATGCCGCACCTGGCTCATCGAAAGCGGGGGCTCGGTGTCGGTGAAGATGTTCAGGCTGATCCGAACGTACTTGCGGACCACGAGGAATGGGATGAGAAGCAGGACCAGGATGCTCGCGGGGATGCTGATCAGCGCCCAGTTTCGGGAGCAGTACTGCGTGATGTCGATCAGCAGTGTCATGCGTGCGAGGAACACCAGCCTTTCGTGCCTTGGCGGGGAATGGTAATCCGACGGCCGTGGCGTGCCAAGGCAGGTCCGAGTATCAGGCCATTCGTTTCGTCCTCCTCGTCGCAGCGTCCCCGCAGCGTGAGTCGCGACCCGGCTTTCGTTACGATGAAGGGCGCCTCGGCGGCGCGGGTCCAGCCGAGCGGGGATCCCGGGCATGTTCAATTCCAGCGCGGATGCGCTTCGTTACATCGCCTCCGGCGATGTTGCCATGGTTGACCTCAAAGTTGTCGGAGTCGGTGGCCAGTGGCTCCACCTGACGATCCCGGCCGCGAGATTCGGGGCCGGCCACCTCGAAGAAGGTGTGGGCTTTGATGGATCGTCCGGTTCGGGCTACGCACAGGTCGAAAGTGGCGACGTGGCCGCGTTGCCGGTGATCGAGTCGGCCTTCCTCGACCCGTTCTTCGAGAAGCCCACCCTCAGTTTCTTGTGCCGCGTGGTGTCCGCCGATACCGGCGAGCCCGCAACAGCCGATCCGCGCGGCATCGCTGAGAGAGCGGAGGCCTACCTGCGCCGTTCCGGAGTGGCCGACGAAGCGTGGATGGCCCCGGAGTACGAGTTCAGCGTCTTCGACGCGGTGCAGGTCCGTTGCGGACCTTACGACACCCGCGTGCGGATCGCCTCGCACGAGGCCGACGGTCGCGACGGCGGCGCGGCGATACCCCACCAGGGCGGCTATCTCCGCGTGCCTCCCGGCGACCAGCTCCACGATCTGCGGACCGAGATTGCGTCGATCCTGCTTTCGCTCGGCGTGCCCGTTCGCTATCACCACCACGAGGTCGGGGCGGCCGGTCAGTGCGAGCTGGAGGTGGCGTTGGAGCCGCTCGTTCGTGCGGCCGATCACGCCATGCTCGCCAAGTACGTCATCAAGAACGTCGCTCGCCGGCGCGGCAAGCTGGCCACCTTCATGCCCAAGCCCATCTTCGGCGAGGCCGGCAACGGCATGCACGTTCACCAGCGACTGACGCTCGCAGGGCACCCGGTCTTTCATCAGTCCGGCCCCGATCGCTACGCCGACCTGAGCGACGTGGCCCTGCATTACATTTCCGGCATTCTCATGCACGGCCGGGCACTCGCGGGAATCACCAATCCGTCCACGAATTCGTACAAGCGCCTGGTCGAGGGCTACGAAGCGCCGGTTCATCTCTTTTTCGGGCTGGCGAACCGCGCCGCCGCGATCCGGGTGCCGCGCTATGCCGTTCGCCCGGAGGAAAAACGCATCGAGTACCGCCCGCCGGATTTCACTGGCAACGTCTACCTGTCTCTGGCGGCGATGCTGATGGCCGGCATCGACGGCATCGTTCAACGATGGTTTCCGCAGGACCATTACCTCGGGCCGTACGAGTTCGATCTCGCGACGGCTGACGCGGAGTTCCGGGCGCGCATCGCGGCGCTACCTCGCACTCTGGAAGAAGCCTTGGACGCGCTGCGGGCCGATCACGAGTTCCTGACAGCGGGCGACGTGTTCACCCCCGCCTTCCTGGCCGGCTGGATGGGGGCCCGCCTCCGGCAGGATGCCCGGGCCGTCGCGGTTCGTCCCCACCCCTACGAGTATCAGTTGTATCTGGACACCTGAACACCCATGGAGCACCTGGAAGGACGCGAATCGGTGCTGGCCGGACTGACGGCGGGCGAGCGTCGCTTCCGCCTGATTCTCGTGCGCGACGGACTGCGCGCGGAACGCATCGCGGACGTCCTGGCGATGGCGGAGCATCGGGGTGTGCCGGTCAAGCGCGTCACCCGCAAGGAGCTCGACGCCGTGGCGCATGGGGCGACGCACGGCGGCATCGTGGCGCTGTGCACCGCCCGTCCGCGAATGAGCGCCGATGCTCTGCTCGAGCGGCTACACTGCCTCCGTGCTCCGCCGCTGCTGCTGCTGCTCGAAGGCATTGACGATGCGCGCAATCTCGGATTCGTCATCCGCTCGGCCGAGGCGCTCGGCGCGCACGCGTTGCTCGTCAAGAAGCACCTGTGGGACTTCGATGCGGTCGAGGTCGCCCGTCCCGCCTCGGGCGCCTATGAGCGCGTGCCACTGGTGCAGGTGGACGACACGGCGCTCATCCAGACCCTGCGGAAGCGCGAGATCGCTGTATTCGGATGCGTTCCGATGGCGAAACGAACCATCGACGCCGTGGACTTGTGCGGTCCGACTCTGCTGGCACTCGGCGGCGAGAAGCGCGGGCTGAGTGGCGCGATCCGCGCATTGTGCGACGCCTTCGTGACGATTCCGACGGTCGGGGGCGCGTCGTCACTCTCTCTGTCGCACGCGAGCGCGATCGTGCTGGCCGAGGCGGCGCGGCAGCGGCGCGGTCCATCCGGGCCGGGCGGCGCCACAGGGCAGATGTGACGCGCGGTCGGCCGCGTACTATCGACGCCGGGTCGACGTCGCCTTCCGAGCGGCGCGGAGACCCTGTTGGGCGTCCGCCGCGGTCGCGAACGCGATGTAGCCGATGAACGTCTTGCCGGCAGCCGCCCCGGAGAATCCGCGCATATTGAGGCCGGCGTCGGCAATACCGCGCGAGAGGCGAGCCCCAAGTCCCGGCGCGTCGGGCCCCTGCACGCGGATGGCGTGCATGCCCTCGGCCTTGCGAAGCCCCAGGTCGGCCGCCGCCCGCATGACCTTCGTGCCCTTGAGCGGGCTGAGGAACACCCGTGATGTATTCTCGTTGACGCGGCGCGCGATGACAAACTCCAGATTCGCTCCGGCGAGCGTCAGTGCCTCAAGCACACGCGCCAGCATGCCCGGGCGATTCATCACGTCGACGGCATACACATCCACTGCGCTGATCTTGTACGGCATGACCGATCTCCCATTCACCAACCCGCGCCGCGTAATCAGACCGGCGGCAGGCCGACCGCACGGCGCCAGGCCGAAAGCTGCCCCAGGTGGTTCTGAACATGCCCTCCGAGATAGAAATTAATGGCCGATCCGATGGTCGGGAACAACTCACGCAGTCGGCCCTCGGCCGGATTCGGGCGGGCAAACTGCTCCTCGGCCGCGCCGGTGACGGCTTCGATCGCCGCGCGGTATCCGCTGAAGAATGCCTCGGTGATGGGCGCCATGGCCGGATAGATTGTTCCCTCAACGTCGTCGCGGCACTCGGCCCCATTCTTGAATAGCGGCTCCCAGTCGGCCGAAATCGCGATCGCGTCCGCCGGCTTGCCGAGTGCTGCCAGCACGCGCGGCGGATAAAGCGCCAGATGGCCGAAGACGAAGGCGGGATGGTTGGTTTGAATCATCTGGCCGCCCGGTCTCGCCAGCCGCGCGAATTGGGCGGGCTTGATTCCGGTCAGCAGGCGTTCCGCGTACATCAGGCCGAGTCGGCCGCCGGCTGCGATCATCTCGCCGATCAGAGTCATGTCGTTCTCCATTGTCGCCGCGGCGCCGGGGGTAGTTTAGTCTCGGCGGTGTGTCGAGGCGACGGAGCGAGCCGATCATACATCGGCGGCAGCTACCCGCCGAACAATCTCCTCAGCAAGGCGCCGCACGGTCAGCGGCGCGGAGCCCTCGGCTTTATTGTTCGCGATGACATACACGGGCTGGCGTCGAGCGGCGGCCTCCACGCACGCGGCGGCGATCGCCGTTCGGCTGTGCAGGTCCTCGTCAACCAGCTTGTCGAACGGGTGGTACCGCTCGCGCGCGGACGTGTAATCATGAGTGGAGTTGAGCATCCATCGGATGACGACGGCAGGCATTGTCTCCGGAGGGGCCGCCGCGCATTGTTCAGCCGGCGTGGGCATGGTGGGGTGCACGTTGATGCAGTGCGCCACGCCGGCGTCGCTCAACGCCTGTCGGTAGGCGTCAATCATCAGGTTCCGATTGCGAAGCTCGACCGCGTAGAGCGGGCCGCGCGGCAGGGCGGTCAGAAACCGGTGCAGTCGTTCGACGAAGGCCTGCGGTTCGCGCGCCATCTCCCGCGGCAGGGGCACGAACTGGAAGACCAGCGGGCCGGCGCGGTCGCCGAGTCCCGCCAAGAAGGGGCCAACCACTGTGTCGGTGGCGTAGGTCGCGTCGAGGAAGTGGGGACTCGGCTCACGTCGCGATCCGCCAACCGCGCCTCGCCCTGGCAGTGTCGCAGACGTGACCGCGTCCAGCGCCTTGCAGAGGAACCGAAAGTCGGACGGCGCGTCCGCGGCATAACGGGCAAATTGCTCAGCGCTGAGCGGCGCATAAAACGTGCGGTCTATGCCCACGGTTCGGAAGAGCGGATGTTGAGCGTACGCCGCCAGACCCGAGCGAGCCAGCTCGCCCTCTGTCGCCCGCCGGTCCCAGACAAGGCCCTCCCACCCGGGGAAGGCCCACGAGGACGTCCCGAGCCGAACGGACGCCGGAATGCGCTCAGCGAGCCGGACATCCGCCGGATCGGGCATGGCGAGTCCGACGCCGGGTTCCCGGCGCGACCGGGAGCCGCCGTCCTCCAACCCACCGTTGCCGTCACCGTCGGGGAATAGCGAAAGTTGATGCGGGTCGCGACGTCGCGGCATGGGGCCATTGTACGCCCGGCGGCTTGGGGCCGTGTCCACCGAGCCCGGACATGGACCTCCGCTCTTGGCAACCCGGGTTGAGCGGCGTCGTGGCAGCATCTAGATTGCCCGCCGTCCGGTCGAGGTGAGTCGGCGACGACCCGGCGATCGGTGGCACGTCGGCAGGAGCATATCGATGGGCTTGTTGCGGGAATTTCGCGAATTCGCGGTCAAGGGCAACGTGGTCGACATGGCGGTCGGCATCATCATCGGCGCGGCATTCGGGAAAATCGTCGGGTCGCTGGTTGACGACGTGCTCATGCCGCCGCTCGGCGTCGTGCTTGGCCAGATGGACTTCTCGTCGTTCGCGTTGACCATCAAACAGGCCGCCGATGGTCAGCCGGCCGTGCTGTTGAAGTACGGCGCCTTTGTCAACGCGATCATCAACTTCACGATCGTCGCATTCGCGCTCTTCATGGTCATCAAGGGTGTGAACGTGGCTCGCCGCCGCGCGGAAGCCGCACCGCCACCGGCCCCGCCCGCTCCGTCGCGAGAAGAAGCCCTGCTGGCGGAGATCCGCGACATTCTGCGTCAGCGCTAGCGCCCGCGCTTCGCCCGCTGGCGTCAGATGGCCAGTGGAACGACGATGAATTCGTCGTCGAAGATCGTCCCGTCGCCATCAAAGACGATAATCACGGCCGACTCGCATCCGAAGTCGAGCGGGTTCGTGAAGACCACGTCCGGCGGCGCGAACTGTTCGTAGTCGTGGAACGCCTCAAGCTCCCCGTCGAAGAGGTTGTAGTACTCCTCCGACAGGATCTGGATGGTCAGCACGCAGGGGTAGGCGATCAGCAGGGTTTCGCCATCGAGGACGTAGAACTCCTGCTCCACCCCATCGACGCTCACACGAATCACCGCGAAGTGGGGCGTATCGTTGGAGAGCCCCAGCAGCGTGAAATCGTTCGGGTCGAAGAGGGCCAGCTCGGCATCGATGTCGGCGATGAAGGCGGCATCGCTGCCGATCGTGGGACCGTCGGGCAGCATCAGTGCAGGCGGCAGATTCAGGAATCGCGGATCGACTGTCTGGAGGCTGTTCAGGCGGTCGAGCACGCGGTTCTCGAAGTCCAGCAGGAGATTCAGCACCTGCGTCCGGCAGCCGGCAAGCGGGACGGCAAGCGTGAGCAGAGCAGCGGCCGCGATACGGCAGCGGGCGAATCGTGGGGACATCCTGTCTTCCTCCCTCTGTGGCGCGCCAGCAACCATGTGGCGCGCATCGGGATGGTAACCTGGGGCCGATCTCGACGCACGCGGCTCAGCACTCGCCGGCGGCGTCACGCGCCGCTGCGCCGCTTGAAGATGTACGGACCGGCCGTCGAACCCCACACCTGATTGCCGCTCTTGTCGAACCCCCGATCCCACGTGCGCAGCTCGTTCGCCGAGATGGACACGTCCGACGTCGCGTAGGCGGCGCCTCGGATGTCGCTGGCACAACCGTTCCCGTTGGTTGCTCCGGCGAATCCCGTCGCGGTCGGAAAGAGCGTGATCGCGCAGCCGTCGCGGCGCTTCAGGTCGGCTGGAGTGATGTCGTGCAGAAGGCTCGGCCGCTGCCATGCGCCGGCGAACCGGAGCGGGTCGCCCGGCAGGGTAAATACGTCGCTCACCAGCATACCGTCGGCTCGGGCCGAGAGCTGGTAAACGCGCTGGCGGTACGGCTTGTCCTCCGTCTCCGCCGCCGCCTGTTCGACGTACAACCAGGGTCCATCGGCGCGCTCCCGCCAGATCGGCGTCATATGCAGGATGATGTGGCGGAACTGGTCCGGCTGCGCCCGGGCCTGCGCACTGCTATCGAATGAGCCGCTCATCATCGACAGCAACTGCTGAAGATTCTTCTTGGGGTCGGTGGCAGGCGGCTGAATGCGGCTGGTGGGCGCCTGCGAACACCCGGCGGTCAGGATTCCGGCGAACAAGATCGAAATGAAAGGGCGCATGGCTCAACTCTTTCGGCCGGGCGGCGACTCCCCCTCGAAATTGTCGAGGGGTGTGAGCGCGCCGTCAACGTTCTTTGCGCAACCCGACTCTGGACGTTTCTCAAGCGCAGCGGTATCGCCCAGGGCCCAGTTCAGAATGTCGTCGAACAGGTCAGCGAACGGCCGGCCGCCGCGCCTGGCGTCCGGCGCCGTTCACACTTCCGCGGGCCTGCGATTACGATCTTGACCATGGCGGTGATCGTCGAAGCTCGCAATGTTCGCGTCGATTACGGCGACTTTACGGCATTGCGGGAGTTCAACCTCACGCTCTCGGGCGGCGACCTGCTCGGACTGATCGGCCCCAATGGGGCTGGAAAAACAACCGCGCTGCGGGCTCTGGCCGGGCTGCAGCCGCTGACAACCGGTGAAGTCCGGGTGCTGGATCAGCGCCTTGATCCGGGGGCCACCGACGCGATGTCGCGCATCGGGTTCACGCCCGATATTCCGGCGCTTTACGAAAACCTGCGCGTGATCGATTTTCTGAACTTCATCGGGCGAGCCTACCGCCTCGACGCGCGACTGGCGGAGGAGCGGATCGGCTTCTGGCTGGATCAACTGTGGCTGACGGATCGGCGCGAGTCGAAGATCCAGTCGCTGTCACGTGGTATGCGACAGCGTCTCAACGTCGCGCGAACGCTGCTGCCCGATCCGTCTCTGATCCTTCTGGATGAGCCCGCCGCCGGCCTTGATCCGGCCGGCCGCATTCAATTTCGGCGAATGCTGGCCAGTCTGCGGGATCAGCGGCGGGCTTTGATCGTCAGCTCGCACATCCTGGCCGACCTGCACGAGTTCTGCACTCATATCGGCATCATGGAGCAGGGCCGGTTGCGGTCGCTTGGCTCGGTGGCGGCCGTCGTCGGCGGTCTCGAGGATCACCGCTGCCGCTACCAGGGCGTGTTCGTGAATCCGCCGTTCGATGCCGCCTCGCGGCTCTCCGGTCTGGCGGGCGTGACGGCCGTTCAGGTGGATGGCGGGACGTTTTCGCTTGAGTACGACGCGAGTCCCGAGTCCGCCGCCGCGCTCCTGCGCGCCCTGATCGAGCAGGGGCTGGTGGTTGCGTCGTTCGCCCCGGTGAAGGGCGATCTTGAACAGGCGTACCTGCGAGCGGGCATTCGGCAGGTCGATTGAGAAGCCAGATCAGAGGACCGCGGAAACGTCATGGCAGGCTTGGCCGAATTCACGAATCCGCTCATGGAAGCCCAGGCCCGATTGGTTGGCACGCCGCGAACGCATGCGACCGTGGCAATCGGTTATCCGCTCCTGGTCGCGGCGGTGTGCATGATCTGCTACCGCTCCATGCAGCCGATCACGCTGGGCGCGATCGCTGCCGGCGCGCTGCCCTTCCTGATCGGCATGCAGGGGCTGCTGCTGGTGCTGCTCGGTGGCAGTGCGATACGACAGGCGGTGCTTCGCGACTTCAGTACCGACATGATCGACTCGCATCGCCTGACCGCAATGCGCCCGGCGACGGTCGTCGCGGGATACCTCGCGGGCCCCACCTTTCAGCTCGGTATCCTGGCGATGGAGAACTGGCTGATCGGACTGCTGGCCTGCGCACTACTCCCGACGCGCCCGTTGGTCGGGTGGACACTCTTGAACGGCTTCATCCTGAGCTTCGCATTCATGTCCGGGTCGGTGTCACTGGCGTTCGCCATGGCCACCCGTGGCCGCGGCAACGCGATGGCGCTGCTGTTCGTCGCCGGATTCCTGGGCGGCGTGCTCTTCGCTCGCACCGCGCCGTTCCTGATCGTGCTGTTCGGACCGTTGCTCGTCTTCATCAAGCTCAGTGGAATTGCGGTCGGCGTCACGCCGCCCGATGCCATGTGGCTGGCCGTGCCGCTGCAACTCGGGCTCGGGCTGACATTCTGCACCGCCGCGGCCCGGCGTTACCGGCGCGCGGATATGCAGGCGTTCAGCCCTCGTCTTGCCATGCTCCTGCTCCTTCAAGTCGCCCTGGTGGCCACGCTCGCGCTGCTCTCGGCCGAATCGCTCTGGCAGGCCGTGTTCCCGGCTCAGGCCGGTCGCTTCGAGATGGGCGTCTGGCCGGTTTTCACAAATCTCGTGGCGATCGCGCTGCTGGCCCTGCTTCCGGTCGCCTCGGCCGCCAAGCAGTCCGGCCGATGGGAACGGCGACGGCGGCTGGACGCGATCTTCCGCGATCCGCCGCCGACGGCCTATCTTCTCTGGACTGCGCTGTCGATGCTCGTGGTTCTTGCCGCAAGTGTCGCATGTGAACGAGCACTCGACGCCGGCATCGTGACGAGCGCACTGCGCGTTTCTCGACTGTCGATGGCGTGGCACTGGTGCGCCGGATTCTTCCTCTCGCTTGGTCTGCTGCTGTCGGCGGCCTATCTCCGCCGCGCGTACGCCCGCGCGGACACGGTGCTCGGTCGGTCCGGGTTGATTCTTGGGGCCATCTGGTTGATGCCCATCGTGATCGAGTTGGCGCTCTTTGTCATCTGGACGAGCGCCGGCGTGGGTGACGAGTACATCGTGAGCCCGACCCTGTATTTCTCACCGCTGGGCGCCGCTACCGCCGTTCTACTGGGCTCCGAGGCAATCACGCTTCTGCCCGGCCTGGCATTCCAGGTTCTACTGACGGTGTTTCTGCTCTCGCGGCGAACGTCGCAAGCTCCGATTCCGGCGAACGCTGCCTTCTAGGGTGATCCGATCTTCGCCGGCCGGTTCGCCGTGTCCGTGCCGATTTCGGATTGCATGCGCGTCGCATCGGCGTTTATGGTCGACGCCCGGTGCACAGAGGCGGGGCGGCGTTCGAGGTCGGCTCGGCCGGACCGGGTGCACGCCATCGGGTCAGCAGGGACAGAGTCATGAAGATCATCCGCGAGCCAAGCGTTTACATCGTCGGGCGTCAGTCGATCGAACCGACTGCTCTCGATTCGTTTCTGGCGGACCATGACGTCTCGACCTGGACGACGGATTCCGAGGTCGCCGGCCAGAAGCTCTGCGAGGTGGCCGGCCGCGTCTGTTACATGTCGTTTGCGAAGCCTCGCCCCGGGGGAAACGCCGCGTACATCAAGCACCTGCTCGAAGTCGGCCACGGCAGCGTGCTCGAGCACGCGGTCTGGAACCTGCTGATCACCGGCGTCTCGCGCAGCTTCACGCACGAGCTGATCCGCCACCGCGCCGGCTTCGGGTACTCGCAATTGTCGCAGCGATACGTCGATGAGAGCGTGGCCGAGTACGTCGAACCCGACATCATCGCCGACGATCCGGAGTGCCACGCGATCTTCACCGCGGCGATGCAGGACGCTCATGCGGCATACATCAAGCTGGCGGACCGCCTGGCCGTGCTGCTGGAGAGCGTCGAGGATCGAACCGCGCGGCGCAAGATGGCCCGTCAGGCCGCGCGCTGCGTGCTGCCGAACGCCACTGAAACCAAGATCTTCGTGACCGCCAACGCCCGCGCCCTGCGACACTTCATCGAGCTGCGGGGCACCGAGGCCGCTGAGCCGGAGATCCGCAAGGTGGCCGTTCGCATCTGCCGGCTCCTTCAGTCGGAAGCCCCGAACCTGTTCGGGGACTATCGGATCCGCCCGCTACCCAATGGCTCGGAAGTGGCGGAGACCGATTTTCGCAAGGTTTGAGGGACGCCATCCTGCCCGAACCGGATTCCTGCCGTACGCACCCGGCCTGCGGTTCGTAATGGCCGCTTGGGTGCTGCGGGCGCCGGAGCATATAATGGCCATCCCGGGCGGTGAATGCCGCTCTGGCGTGGATGGGAGAGGGCATGCGGGCACATCACGGCACGCTTGGACTGGCGATCCTGCTGGCGTTCGCTTCGCTGCCGGCTGCCCGTGCCGACATTCCCGCCAACCGCGTGCTCGTGGTTTACAATCTTGCATCGCCGGATGCAATCGCGCTGAAGGATGACTATCTCGCAGCGCATCCCGACATTCCACCCGAGAACGTTTTGGCGCTGAACAGCGTGTCCCTGCTGGCGGCCGACCTGCCGTACCCGTTCTTCGTCTCGCTGGTGCGGAATCCGATCCGGAACTATCTCCTCCAGCCCGGACCGCCGGAGCCGGCCGACATCGTCGCCCTGGTGCTGATTCGGCCGTTCCCGCATCGCGTGCAGGATACGAACGCGGTCACATCCGGCGACTCTCCGAGCACCGCGCTCGGTCAGTTCTTCAACGGGGACGCGAACTACTGCTCGGTTGATTCCGAGTTGACGCTCCTGTGGCAGGACCTTGACAGCGGGGAGGCCGGCGGCACGATGGACAGCCGCTCGGACAACGTCATCGCCAACCCGTACTTTAAATCATCGGATGCGATCGATAGCTACGTCAGGACCAACATCACGGTCCAGCGCACGCTGACGAACGTCCAGAACGTCGCCTGGCTGCTCGACAACTCAGGCCTGACTCCGGGCGACATGTTGATCGTGGGCCGCATCGATGGGAGCACGCTGGACGACGCTCGTGCCGCCCTGCAACGCGCCCAGGATCTTTACGTCAATCGCGCCGCCTCCATCGTCGTCCTCGACTCGTACGACACCAACCTGCGACCGCCGCTGGACGACGACAGCTTCTTCTCGCCGGCCGAAGATGATCCCTTCTGGGGCGGGCCTGACTACGACGATACCGACTTCGCGATGTCGATGGCCGGCTGGATGGTGCGGCGCGACCAGTCCTTCACATTCGTCTCCCCCGCGCTCGAACAGCGACCGATCATTGCCTATGCGTCCTACGGAGGGAACCACAGCCTCGGCGGTGCGGGCCAGCCGCCGCCTGGCGGAGCGCTCTACATGCTCGGTTTCCGATTTCCGCCCGGCGCGATTTTCAACACAATCGAGTCGTACAACGGCCGAGCGTTCAACCTGCTCGGCACCATGTTCAACCAGGGGCAGGTCTCCAGTTTCATCGCAGCTGGAGGGACCTTCGGCATCGGGCACGTCTGGGAACCGTTCAGTCCGCTCGTTTCGGACAACGAGTTCATGCTGAAGAACTTTCTGCTCACTGGACGCACCTGGGGCGAATCAGCCTGGAGTTCCATCCCCGGCCTGAGCTGGCAGCAGATCGTCGTCGGTGATCCGATGGCCCGGGCCACCGTGATCTACGATCCCGGACTGCCGCGCGGCGACATGAACGGAGATGGCCTGGTGAATGGCGACGACGTGCAGCTCTTTCAGCTCGTGCTGGCCGGCCGGATCGCCGCATTTCGCGCGAACTATCCGGCGATCGATCCGGTCTTCCGGGGCGACTTCACCGGCGACTATCGAGTTGATGCGAACGATATCCCGGGCTTTCTGGCCGCGCTACTGGGTCTATGATTGGCGGGTTGCGACTGGTTGATCCAGCCGCGCACGTTACAGCAGCAGGCGGTATCCGATCAGCAGCGCCAGGCCGACGCCGAACATGCCGAACACGATTGTCAGCCACAGGGTCAGTGCACTGGCGGGCAACTGGCGCATGTCCGCGACGCGAATCGTGCGATACACAACCGCGACGCTGGCCGCCAGCGGCAGCAGCAGCGCCAGCCGCATGCCGCGCCCGATCGGCATCGGGTCGACGAACAGCATGGCCATCAGATCGGCCGGCATCAGCCGCGACCCCCGGGCGGGGGACGGGCTACCCGCATGACCTCGCCGGATTCTGAGCGCGCCAGCGCATCAATGATGACGAGCAGATTGAGCAGGCCCGCGATGCCGGCGTAGACCACGCCGATGTCTCCGGCGGGATAGGCCGCCTCGTATCGGTCAATCTGTCGGGATTCGGGAGGTGGTTGAGGGAGGCTGCGCGACCACATCAGCGCCGCCAGCGCCTGCGGACCTGCGCATAGTTGCGCAGCCAGCCACGCCTGGTTCTCGCGGACGTTGACGGTGCTGCGGACGCCGCCCAGCGCGACGCCACCCCAGAACGTCACCACGATCGTGACGAAAAAGATGACGGCACGCTCTCTCAGCCCGAGATACCAGTGCCCCATGCCGGGCACCAGCCACGCCAGCACGCCCGTCAGCGGCGTGGAGAGCGCCGATCGGGTGGATGTTGTGACCGTGCCGGATGCTCGCGTCATGTCGGACTCGCGATCATGCTGTCAGGACAGGCTGCACGGACCGTTGGGGTCGCCGCAGCGTCCGCAAGAACCTGCGGCTTGCCTCGGGCGCGGTGCCTCCGCCGCGCGAGCGGCAAAGACACTCAGTTTGCGCTCCGTCCGGCGCGACCCGCACGCCGGGCAGGGGGGTCGCTCGGCACGAGCGTCCGAGCGGACAAGTTCTTCATATTCGCGTTGGCAATCGCTGCACACGTATTCGAAGATAGGCACGCCTGTCTCCTTGCGGACCGCCCGCGTGACAGGAGTTTAACTGGAGCGGCGTGGTCCGACAATCACCGTCAGCCCTCACACCGCCACGTCGCGGCGGCCTGTCGCACCGATGCGATCCGCCGCCAGTGCGTGCCGTTCCACATGACCCGCTGGCAGCGCGTGCACCGATGAAACTCGGTCGCCCAGACGAGACTGCGGGCCGGCACACGGTCTCCCACCTCCTCCGCGGAGACGCGTTCAAGTTCACCGCCGCACGACATGCAGCGCGGCTCGCGCACCGCCAGTCGAAGCCGGCGGACGACAAACTCGACCTGCTCCGACAACCTCAACCCGCGCGGCAGAAACAGGGATGCCACCGTGCCGTCCCGCAGCAGGCGCCGCGCGAACATCGGGCCGTCGCTCGAGATCAACACGCGGCCGTCGTGCAGCGCGTGCCGAACCAGTTCCGCATCGGCCACCGATGGCGAAAACGTGGCATCGTAGCCGAGGGCGCGCAGCCACCGCGCCAGCCCGCCGCACATGGCGTCGCAGGCGAAGCGCGGGTCCGCTGGATCATTCGCGGCGGCCATGCCCCGACTCCGCCACCATCGTCGCCGAGGTCCGCGCGCCGGGCAATTCGCGACCGAAAAGCCGCACGGCCTCCCGCGAGTTGCGGAAGGCCGTGCGACGATCGGGCGGGCCGGGCCGTCGGGCTCAGGCGGTCATGGGCACAACGTGGTCGGATGGAGGAGCAGGCGCGATAGGAACAGGCCGACGTCCACGTTCGTCAGCACGCCGTCGCCGTTCATGTCCGCGCACTCGCACGGACAGGTCAGCGGCAACGGTGGGCACGGCGTGTACGCGCATCCGGGGTTGATGTAGCAGTTCACAAATCGCTGAATGTCCCCGCCGTTGACGCGACCGTCGCCGTTCAGGTCGCCTCGGCACAGACAGTGCGTCGGCATGAAGCCCCAGTCGGCGTCGCTGTGGACGTCGATGCCGCCGCGATACGCGCCGGTGTTGTGTCGCACCCGCCGCAGATAACCGATCGGTTGAAGCGTGACGCGATCAACCAGCTGAACCGGAGCGGTGCTGAGGTAGGTCGCATTCGACGGCGGAATCTCCCACAGCCCCGGCGGCGCCGCGACCATGTTGACCGGACCCAGCGTGCGGGCTTGAACGCCCAGCCCGGGTACGTCGATGTTCACGAACACATCGAAGAAGCTGCTGGCAGGGAACACGTTCCCTGCCGGTCCCGCCGCCTGCCCGGTGCTCGCCGGCGGAGACGGACTCCGCTCAAGGAAGATCGGCAGCGGCGGTGCCGGGGGAGGCAGAACGCCCTGCAGACTTAACTGGACGATCTCCGTGTTGATCACGTCCAGCGGTCCCATGTTGAACGGGTCGGTGCGGACGACGATGGTCGGGCCGGTCATGATGACGTTATTGACCGAGCCGAAGAAGAACAGGTCGATATCCGCGTCGCCGATCGTGTACGGGAACTCGTCGTGTCCGCCGGGCGGGAAGCGGCGCGGCGGCCCTGGAACCGATGGCGGCCCGGGCTCGTTCAGCTGACACAGAGGATTGTCTCCGGGCCGCCGAACGGGGCGTTGATCAGGTAGAACGCCATGTCGATCGACTTGGTCGGGTCGTCGGCGCAGTAGTTCCAAAGTGGATCCGACCAGTGCAGGTGGTTCATCCAGCGATAGTCCCACTCGCCGAAGCAGCCCATGCCCAGCATGCCCATGTAGGCGTCGTCGATGTGGTGGTAGCCGGGTGGCGTCGTGTGCCAGCCCCAGAATGGACGGTCGACCTGTGTTCCTGTCGCGACCGACGTGCACGCAACCGGGGCAATCGCGTGGCCGACCACCGCCTGGATACTGATCCAGTACACGCGGTTGGGCAGCGGCTGAATGCCGTTGGGAACAATCAGGCTTGGGTCATTGACGTGCATCAGGCAACCGCTTGCCAGATCGACGTTATAACGCCAGGTCCGATGGCCGTCGCAGCCGATCTGCGGCGTCGGTTGCACGTCGACGCTGGCGGGATCGAACGCGTACTGCACCAGCAGGCGACCCGGTCGGCTGACCGAATCGCACGGCAACACCTGGTTGACGAACAGGCACGCGAGCGTCCCCGGGCATGCCGGGCAGTTGGGGTCGATGAAGCCGCAAACGCGCCCGCGTGAGCCGGCCGGCGGGACCGGTCCCATGGCCGTGTAGATTGACGCGCTGCCGTCCGGCTGGAAGCCCATGCCGGAGATCGGACAGCCGGTCAGCGGGACGAACGTCCCGCACAGGTCGATCGGCGGCAGACCCGCCGGCGGCGGCGGACACGGTGCTGCCGGAATGTCCTCGTGGAATGCGATCAGCCAGGACTCGATCGGGCGGTTCGGCAGGCAGGGGGGCAGCACGCACGGCTCGAACGTCGGATCGAGATACGATCCGAACCAGCGAACGCGCGTGACCGGGATCGGCGCGGCCGCCGGGTCGAGCTGGAAATCATCGGCGATGACCCAGTTCTTGTAGCACCGGGCCTGCGAGCAGACGCTGAGCGGCCCTTGGGATCGTCCGCCGGCGGCTGCGCAGTCGGCGGGCAGCACGTCGACGCAGGTGCCATCGGGCAGGCAGCACGCCTCCACGCCGCCGCTGCTCGCGGCCGGGCAGAACGGGCTCTCGTTAGCTGGATTGTTGGGGTCGGCCGCGACGTCCGGCAGGACCGCGGATGCCGGCCACGCGGCGACGAGCGTGAGCGCCACCGCCGCTGCGACGAGCGCGTATCCGCGTCGCGGCCGGGGCGGATGATCTGTCGGAACGAGGGTGAGAACATGGTCTTCATATCGCTTCATCATCCTGCGCTCCTTTCCGCTAAGCGCGGAAGTTTCGGCGGCGACCGGCCACCTTGAACTAGCTCGAGTTAAAGGTGAAGACGTCCGCTTCGCGCGAACCGGACACCAAGAAATTTCGCGGCGTTGAGTGGGAGGGAGCACGGCCATGAGTCAACGACCATCTTGGCAGGCCGGTCAGCCGTCACCCGGATGATGCCGATCGGTGCCCGTATCCGCTGCGCCGTCGCGCTCCGAAGGAACGTCGGGGGAAATCCGACGAGCCGACGTCAGTAGACCAAATGTGCGGCATCAGCCGCAATCCGGGAAAACCCCCGGGTGGACCGTTCGCCGCGAGCGAAACCGGGACAGACGCGCGCCGACGCTCGTCGCAGATCGGGCGCGCGCCTCGCCTGAACATCCTGATGCGGCGGAACTTGCGTCTCGAGTCCGGGTCGCGCGCCGGTGGGCGGGCTTGCAATCGTGGCGCAGCGTGCTAATTTATGGAGAAGTCCCTCTTTAGTCTGCCTGCGGGCGGCGGGGCGAATCGAAACGCCGCAGCGCGGGTTATCCGGCCCCCATCGTCTAGTGGCCTAGGATATCAGGTTCTCATCCTGGAGACCGGGGTTCAAATCCCCGTGGGGGTATGAAACAAGGGCGGTCGCGACGGGGCGTCGCGGCCGCCCTTTGCCGTTCCAGTGCGCTCGCCGAGAGAGCGGTCGCAGCCGTGTACTTCGTGACGCTGCTCGCGAACAGCAATCCGTTCCTCGCGGCGATCTCGGAGTTTGAGTATCCGGCGACGCTGGAACGCGTGCAGTAGGTCGGCGCTCGACCGAGAAAGCTCACCCGCGCGGGCGCGGTTCATTCGAACCACGCCCGCGCCGTCGCATGACCACCGGATCGGACCAGCGAGTTCGGTCAGTGGATCCCGCTTCCGCCGGAGAGCTGTTTGACCAGGTCGCCGATCACGGCCTTGGCGTCTCCGAACAGCATCCAGGTGCGATCCGAGAAGTACAGTTCGTTGTCGATGCCCGCAAAGCCAGGATTCTTGCTGCGCTTGATCGCGAACACCGTCCGGGACTTGTCGGCATCGATGATCGGCATCCCGTAGATCGGGCTGCTCTTGTCGTGGCGAGCGGCCGGGTTCACCACGTCGTTCGCCCCGACCACAAGGCACACGTCCGCCTGAGGCATGTCCGGGTTGATCTCGTCCATCTCCACCAGGTCGGTGTACGGGATCTCCGCCTCGGCCAACAGCACGTTCATGTGTCCCGGCATGCGGCCGGCGACCGGGTGAATCGCGAATCGGCACGAGATCCCGCGCTTTTTGAGCTGGTCGTACAACTCGCGGATCTTGTGTTGCGCCTGAGCAACCGCCATGCCATAGCCGGGCACAATCACGACGCTGCTCGCCTGCTCGAGAATCTGCGCGGCGCCCTCGATCGTCTCGGGCTTGTACACTTTTCCGTCGCTGCCCGCGGCCGACTGCTTCACCTGCCCGAACGCGCCGAACAGCACGTTCAGGAAGCTCCGGTTCATCGCCTTGCACATGATGATCGAGAGGATCAGACCGCTCGATCCGTCCAGCGCTCCGGCCGTGATCAGCACCTTGTTGTCGAGCACGAAGCCCATCGCCACGGCCGACAGCCCGGCGAACGAATTCAGGATCGAGATGACCGTCGGCATGTCCGCGCCGCCGATCGGCAGGACCATCATCACGCCGAAACCGAGCGAGAGCAGGACCACGACCACGAAGGCGAATGGGGCCCAACCGGCGGAGGGCGAGTTGATCAGCAGCGCGCCAAGCAGGACCGCGAAGCCGAGGCCGGCCAGGTTGATGGCCCGCTGTCCCTGGAAGACCCAGGGCCGCTGCGGAATCCACTTGATTTCCTGGAGCTTGCCGGCCGCTATGAGCGACCCGGTCAGCGTCAGGAATCCGAGGATGACCTCGGCCACGATGGCCGTCATCCGGAACGCGGTCAGCATCTCCTGCTCATGTGAGAGCCAGTAGAAATACTTGCAGGTGCCGACCAGACCGGCGGCGAGCCCGCCGAATGCGTGTGAGAACGCGGTTCGCTGCGGCACAGCCGTCAGCGGGACCTGCGCCAGCCAGATGCCCGGCGGGACGGCCAGCAGGCACGGAATGATGATCCACCAGTGACGTGTGATGTGCAGTCCACCCCAGGTCGCAAAGATGGCGACCAGCATGGCCGCCACACCGGCGTAGACGCCGTTGCGGGCCGTCTTCGGATCGCTCATCCAGTGCAGTGAAAAGATGAACAGGGCGCAGGCCAGCAGGTAGGCGAGCTGCATGACATGGTAAGCGGTCATGGCTTGCCTCCCGGCTGGGGCTGCGTCTTGAACATCTTGAGCATACGGTTCGTGATCAGGAAGCCGCTGATGATGTTCGTCATGGAGGCGAACATCGCGACCGCCCCGAGGAGCCGGATCCACGTCGGGTAGCCTTCGCCGCCCGCGACCATGATCGCGCCGACGACCGCGATGGCCGAGATGGCGTTGGTCAGCGACATCAGCGGCGTGTGCAGCAGCCGCGACACACGTCGAATCACTCCGATTCCAATGAAGGTCGCCAGCATGAACACGAACAGCATCGACATGAAGTCGAGCTCGCGCGCGCCGTGCCCCACGGTCTCGCCTGCCGCGAGGATGCCCGCCGGATGAACCAGCCATTGCATGGGGGAGGATCTCCTTTCTTTCGCCGCGACGGCTCAGACGGCCGCCGGGGCGGCCTCCAGCGCTTGTTTCGTCTTGCCGTGCAGGATGTCGCCCTGATGCGTGACGACCGCGCCTTTGAGAATGTCATCATTCCAGTCGAGCTGGAACTGGTTGTCCTTCCAGAACGCCAGCACGAAGTTCGTCAGGTTTCGCGACCACATCACACTGGCGTGCGTCGGCACGGTGGATGCAAGATTCAGCGGCGCGAGGATGGTCACGCCGTTCTCGATCACGGTTTCGCCCGGCCGCGAGAGCTCGCAGTTGCCGCCACCGTCGGCGGCGAGGTCCACGATCACGGATCCTGGCTTGAGCTGGCGGACCATGTCCGCGGTGATGAGCTTCGGTGCGAACACGCCGCCGATCAGAGCCGTGGTGATGATGACATCCGATTGGGCGCACTGCTCAACCAGCATCTGCCGCTGCCGGGCCTGGTCGTCGGCCGACAGCTCCTTGGCGTACCCGCCACCGGCCGCCGCGCTCTGTTTCAAATCGATGCCGACATATTTGCCGCCGACGCTCTCGATCTGTTCCTTGACCTCCGGCCGCACGTCGGTCGCGAACACGTTCGCTCCCAGCCGCCGCGCCGTTGCGATGGCTTGCAGCCCGGCCACGCCCGCGCCGATGACGAACACCTTCGCCGGAAAGACCGTGCCAGCGGCCGTCATGAACATGGGGAAGTACCGTGCCAGCGTGGAGGCTGCCAGCAGCACCCCCTTGTAGCCGATGATGTTGGCCTGCGACGATAGCGTATCCATGGCCTGGGCCCGCGTGGTGCGCGGGATGCAGTCCGTGGCGAACGCGGTCACGCGCCGCGACGCCAGCCGTCGCACGGCGTCGAGGTTGCGAGTCGGATACAGCCCGCACACGAGGATCGCGCCTTCGCGAATCAGGTCGGCCTCGTGGGCGCCTGACTCAGGGTGGAGCAACGGCGGCTGGACCTTGAGCACCATGTCCGCGCTGGCCAGCAGGCCCGGCAGGTCGTCTTCGATCGTGGCGCCCGCGGCGCGGTAGGCTTCGTCGTCAAAGTACGCCGTCTGCCCCGCGCCTCGTTGCACGGCAACGGTGACGCCCGCTTTGGCAAGTTTCTGGACGGACTCCGGAACAATCGCCACGCGGCGCTCGTCCGCGCGGGTCTCCTTCGGAACAACCAGTCTCATGAGCACCTCTCTCGCGTCGCGCCGCCCCGGGGCGCTGGCCCCGCTGGGTGATCGCAGCATTCCGCGTGCCAGTCTCGAACCCGGACGGTTCGGCTTGGCGAGCCGAGGCCTATCCTAGCGGCGGCTTCCGGTGCGGAAAGTCACGCAGATTGCCGATCTGAGGCCCGCGAACCGACCGGAAGGATCAGGAATCGGATGGAAATCCGCGTCCATGCAACCGGGAGGACAGGTCCGATAGTCGCCGCCACGCGCTCTTTCGGAACTGGACCACATGCACCCGCTCGGCCCACGTGCGCGTGGCCGTCTCCAGCAGATTCGGGCTCAGGAGCAGCGCGACCGGGTGTTCGCGCCCATCGGCTCGTGCCACCAGCCGCAGCAGCATCCGCTCGGACCACGAGAGCTCGAGCTCGACCATCAGGCGGCTGAACAACCGCCGCGGCAGCCGCTCGACCGGGTTGCTGCGGCGAAGCTGCACGATGCCCAGCAGATAGAGCAGACCGTACAGCGCCAGCAGGGCGGCCGCCACCAGCGCCATCTGCTGGAGGATTTCCTGCGTCGATCCGTGGCTGTCGCGGACCTGCTTCTGCATCGACTGCATGAACAGCCGCGATTTCTCCGAGAGCTGAACCTCGGCCAGCATGGTCATGCTCCAGCCTCCGCCGGCGCGGTCGGGGCCGGTGCGGCAAGATGGGCAACGCGCTCCAGCGCCGCGGTCGCGGCGCGGCGAACGGCGCCGTCCGGATCGCTGGCGGCCATGTCGCGGATGCGGTCGGCGATGGTCATCAGCCGCATGCGCTCGAACAGCCAGATAGCGCTGGTGCGGTGTGTCCGGCGCGGATCGCAGAGCATCTGAACCAGCGTCCGCGCCGCTTCCGGTCTGCGGCGATGCAGCAGCGCCCGCACGGCACTGGCGCGGACCCGGTTGTCGGCGTGTTCCAGCAGCGGCAAAATCAGCTCGACGCGCCGGGTCATCCCGAGCCGGTCCAGCCCTTCGACGGCGTTGGCGACGACGCGCGCGTCGGCGTCGAGTAGCGCTCGTTCAAGGATACGGCGAGCGATGGCGCCACCGGCGGTCGCGAGTGCGGTCATGACCGTCGCACGGATGGTCGCATCCTCGTCGCCCGACAACGCCGCCAGTTCGTGAGTGAAGGCGGAGGCCAGGCCCAGCGCCGCGACCAGCCGGACGGCCCGGCTGCGGTCCTCGAGCGAGCGTGAGGCGAGCCGCGACCGGGCGCCGATGGCGAACTCACGTAGATCCAATCGCAGCCGCCGCCCCAGCGCGCGGGCGCTGGCGGCGTCCAGGCGCTCAAACGCATCCCAGATCGATTCGAAGATGCTCTCGCCGGGCCGGGCGCTCTGGTCGAGGCCGACGAGCTTTTGCATCCGCGCGTTCATCCGCTGCCGGTGCTTGAGCGCCCGCATCGCCATCCGCTGCACGACCGGCTCCCCGCGCCGCAGGGCCGGGTCGAGCCCGCGGACCATGGCATGACCTCCAAGTCGTGCCAGTTCGCAGACCGCCGCGACCGCCGCCTCCGGATGATCGCTCAGAGTCAGGTGAGTCAGCAGCTCGAGCTTCTGTTCCACCGGCAGGCCGGTCGCGACGATCCAGGCGGGCGCAGCCGGGAGCACGTCGAGCGGCAGGTCCGCGATGCCCTCGTTGCTGCTCGCCAGCCAGCCCAGGCGGCGAAGGTGACCCATGCCCCGCCGGATGGCCGGGTCGCGCACCAGGTATGCACACTTCAGCATCTCGTGGAAGAACGCGGAATCACAGCGCGATTCGACGCGCCGGCAGACCGGGCCGCGCAATTCGGGTCGCGTCATCGCGATGTAAGTGAACGCGGCCAGGCGCGGATCGTCAGATTCCTGGTAGAGCTCGAGCATCGCGTGTCCGAACGCCAACCGGCGGCTCGACGACTGCGAGAACAGCAGGTCGGCCAGGTCCGGAGCGAAGTACATCGCCAGGGCGAGGGTCTCGGGACGATGATGCTCGCTGAACGCGTCCAGTGTCAGGGCCAGGGCTCGGACCACGGCCTCCCGCTGTTCGATCAGCTCGGCGGCGGCCGACACGTCGGACCGCGGCGCCGAGCGCGCCGCGGCGTCGTTCGCAAAGTACCGGTCCACCAGCGCACAGAGCGTCTGCGAAGCCGCCTGGCGAACCTGCGGCACGGGGTCGTGCAGTCCGACTACCGCGAATCCTGCCAGCCGGGGCTCGCACGCCGCCTGCACGATCGCGAGCGCGTTCTGGCGTGTCTCGGCTGACGGATCGTGCAGCGCGGCGCCGATCGCGTCTCGATCGCGGCAGGCGGCCTTGACGACGAACGCTTGCAGCTCCGGGGAGAGGACATGGTGGTTGGCAATCAGAGCCAGCAGACTGCCGGCCGTGCCGCGCCGCACCAGCGTCCGGGTGGCGTATTCACGAAATGGCGACTCGAGCCGGGGCAGGGCCTCGCGCAGTGCCGCGTCGGCTGCGGCATTGTCGCTGCTTGCCAGCCATTCGTAGATGCGCGGAAGCTCTGACATTCGCGGCATCGTCCCCCGATGGGCGAGTTATCGGTTCGCTCACCGCCGGGTGTGAGCTTCGAGTCTGCCGTCATGGCGCAAGCGTGGCCGTTCGACATAGAATGCTTCGCCATGAAGGCCGCATCGGATTCATCCAAGCCGACATGTTCGCGGACGATCGCGCTGCCGGTCGTTCAGGGGCCATCCCATGGTCCCGTGCGCCCATCGACCATGGGGCGCTGGCGGGCGGCGGCCCTCGTGGGCGTGCATCTCCTGTTCATTCTCCACTTGGCCCACTGGGGCGTGGCCGGGCGCACTGTCTCGCCGGTCGAGCCTTCCGAGGCGATGGAGACGTTGCAGTACGGCCGCGTGAACGCCGGGGCCATATTCTTCGCGGTGGCGCTCGCACTGACGCTGGTATTCGGGCGGTTCGTGTGCGGCTGGGCCTGTCACGTGGTGGCGCTGCAGGACCTGTGCGGTTGGGCCTTGAAACGGCTGGGTCTGCGGCCTCGTCCTTTCCGCTCGCGCGTGCTCGTCTGGGTGCCGCTGATCGCAGCCGTGTACATGTTCATCTGGCCAACGGTCTATCGACTCTGGGTTCGACAGCCCGCGCCCCCGATCACATGGCACCTGACCAAGGCCGATTTCTGGGGAACCTTTCCCGGTCCGGTCATCGCCGTTCTCACGCTGTTGGTGTGCGGGTTCGGCATCGTCTGGTTTCTGGGAAACAAGGGTTTCTGCACCTACGCCTGCCCCTACGGCGGGTTCTTTGCCGTGCTCGACCGGCTGGCGCCCGCACGCGTTCGTGTGACCGACGCCTGCAATCAATGCGGGCATTGTACCGCTGTCTGCACGTCGAACGTCCGGGTCGCGGAAGAAGTGCATCTCTTCAAGATGGTGGTTGATCCGGGTTGCATGAAATGCATGGACTGCGTCTCGGTCTGTCCCAACGACGCGCTGTATGTCGGCTGGGGTCGCCCCGCGGTTTTCGCGCCGAGCGCCGCCACGCGACGCAGGCCAGTGCGATACGACGGAAATCGGCTCGAAGAGCTTGCGATGGCCGTGGTCTTCGCCGGCGCCCTCTACGCCTATCGCGGGCTTTACGGGCATGTGCCGTTTCTGTTCTCACTTGGCCTGTCGGCCATCACGACCTTTGTCGCGCTGAAGTCGTGGCAACTGATTACTCGCCGCGACGCGACCCTGCATCGAATTCCGCTCAAGCGTGGCGGTCGCGTGGTCGGCGGCGGCTGGGCCGTCGCCGCATGCTCGCTGGTCTTGCTCGCGTTCGTGTCGCACTCTGCTCTGGTACAGTATCACCAGGCTCGTGGCGAACGCGCGTTCGCCGCGGTCACGCCCGCGGTGGCCGGTTGGCCGCTGGCTGGTTCGCTCGCCCCGCTGATCACGCCGCAGGAGCGCGAACAAGCCGGCCATGCCCGCCGGTATCTCGCCTGGGTCGAACGGTTCGGTCTGTTGTCCAGACCGGCCAATCAGGCAAGCCTCGCGTGGATTGATCTGCTGGGTGGCGACGCTGCTTCCGCCGAGGCGCGGCTGCGGCGCATGGCGGATGCGCCTGCGGCGCGTGCGGACTCCGTCCACATGCTGGGCGAGGTCCTGCTCTACAAGGGTCGTACGACGGATGCCGTGCGGCTCTTCGAGCAGGCAGCCGCGATGGATGACTCCAATCCGGTGTTCCGCGCCAGCCTGGGGCTTGGGCTGCTGGCGCTCGATCGTCCGGCCGACGCGGGCACTGCCTTCGAACAGGCTGCGTTGCTCGCTGCGCGATTCAACGACGATGGGTCGAGTCCGGCGCCACTCGACGATGTGTATCTGGCCTACCGCGCGGAGTCGCTGCGCCGGTCCGGGAGAATTGACGACGCGTTCGACCTCGAGTTCCAGCGGCATGGTGATGACGCGGCGCTGCTGGCCCGGATTCAGCGGGCGCTGCTCATCGCTCCCCGGTCCGCCGCGCTTCACAGGCTGGCTTCAGCCGCGTTCAATCGTCTGGGGCGGGCTGCCGAAGCTGCGCGGCACGCGGCATCCGCCGTCGAGTTGGATGCCGCCGACATCCTCGCACGCCTGCATGCCGGTCGGGCCGCGGCGGCTGCCGGCGATATCGCTGGCGCGCTGACCGGGTTTGCCGCCGCCGAGCGGATGGCGCCTCGATCGTGGTGGGCTTCTACCCAACTGGCGGCCGCGCTTGTGCTGGCTGGCCGTGTAGACGAGGCCATGCAGCGCGCCCGACGCGCGGTCGAACTCCGCCCGGACGTCGCCGAGACCTACGCCACGCTTGGCGCGACCCAGATGGCCGGTCGCGATCTGGCCGGCGCGGTCGCCTCGTATGTTCGGGCCGTGCAACTTGAGCCCGCCAATTCCGAGTATCGGCTGCGCTATGCGTTTTTGCTGGCCCAGTCCGGCCGCGCGCCGGAATCGGCCGAATTGCTGCGGCAGCTCATGAACGACGCTGATCCCGACATTCGGACAGCGGCGCGGGAGATGCTCGACGAGCTCGTGGGCCCCACCCCTCAGACGCCGCGTGGTCCCTCCCGATAAACCGCCTCGATCGCATCCACCATGCGAACATGGTCGAACCGCTCCCGGCACAGACGCCGTCCGGCGCGCCCCAGCGCGCGGCGGCGCTCCGCGCTGCCCGCCAGTTCCAGTATGGCCCGAGCGAGAGCCGTCGAGTCACCGGGGGGCACCAGCAGGCCCGTCTCGCCCGACCGGACGACCTCCGGCGCGCCGTCGAGGTCGAAGCAGATCGCGGGCACTTCCATGAGCAGTGCCTGAACAACCGCTCGGGGCAGACCTTCCCACATCGACGCGTGCACGAGCATGTCCGCGGCGGACAATAGTTCGGGGAGCTGCTCGGGCGGCGCCAGCCCGGTCAGCGTGGTTCGCGAGCGCAGGCCGCGCCGCGCCAGCTCGGCCTCGTAGTCGCGGCGTTGCGCGCCGTCGCCCACCCAGAGAAAGCGCAGTTCGGGTCGCTCCGCCGCCACGCGTTCCATTACGGGCAGGAGTTGCTCGTAGCCCTTGTTCCGAAAGAGCCGGGCCACCGTCGCCACGACCAGCGCACCCTCCGCGAACCCAAGCTGGCGCCGGACCGCGGCCCGGTCGTACACGGCCGGATCGAACCGCGACACCTCCATGCCGCTGTAGACGGTCACATACTGGTGAGGGTGTCCGACGCCGGCCGCCAGCGATGCCCGCGTCATCGCATCGGCCACGCACAGAATTCGGTGTGTCCGCGTTGCGCACAATTGCTCCAGCTCGGCGAACGCGGCTTGCATCCACGTCGGTTGCGTTCGATTGAAGCTCATGCCGTGAATCGTGTGAACCACCATCGGGACGCGGGCGCAGGCCGCCGCCAGCCGCCCGACGATGCCGGCCTTGCTGGAGTGTGTATGAACGACATCCGCGCGCCGCTCACGGTACAGGCGGCCGAGTTCGAGCACGGCCCGGGCGTCGCGCAGCGGGTCGATCCGACGAACGAGGCACGGCAATTCGATGTAGCGATATCCGCCGCGCCGGGCACGCTCGGTCAGCGAGCCTTCCGGTCCGCTGGTCGGGCCCGCGATCAGGGTGACATCGTGGCCGCGGCGCGCGAGCCCCTCGCAGGTGAGCAGGGTATTCTCCTGCGCCCCGCCGACGATCAGGCGCGTGATCACGTGGCAGATACGCATCAGTTGGCGATGATCAAACGGGCCGGCCGGCTCCCGGCCGCCGTGACGCCGGCGGCGGGCCTGTCAGCCGGAGGGTTCCTCTTCCGTGTCCACGCCGGCCGGCAGTACCGGCCGGGTTGAGGACGCCGCGCCGACCGCTGTCGGCGAGTCCCAGCGTTCAGCCGCTTCCAGTTCGATCGCCGTCGGGTCGGTCGGCAGTCCGGGCATGTCATATCGAACCCACTGGAGGCTCAAACCGCGCGCCGGCAGAGTGGGGCCGGCATCCGCACGACGGCGGCTCTCGAGGATCTCGGTCACGCGCTCCGGCGGCCAGCGCCCGCGACCCACCTCGACCAATGTCCCGACCATGTTGCGCACTTGGTTGTAGAGAAAGCCGGTGCCTTCGATGTCGACCCGCACCTCCAGCCCGGCGCGGTACACCTCGCATCGAATCACGGTCCGGACGTTATGGATGCGGTCGTTGCCGCTCGACGCCATCGCGGTGAAGTCGTGCGTGCCGCAGAACCGCTCGGCCGCCGCGCACATCGCGGCGGTGTCGAGCGGATGCCAGAAATGATACGTCACGCTCGCAAGCTGATGCTCGACCGGCCGTCCGGGCGCGTTGTAAATGCGGTAGCGATAGAGCTTGCTCAAGGCTGAGTGGGTCGCGTGAAACGACAGCGGCGCCTCGCACAGGTGAATCAGCGTGATGTCCTTCGGCAGCCTGGATCCGATCGCGTGAAAGATCGTCAGCGCCGGCAGGCGGCACAGGGAGAAGAAGTTCGCCACCTGGCCGGCCGCATGAACGCCGGAGTCGGTACGGCCCGACCCGATGACGGCGACCTGGTGCCGGACGACCCGGCGTACCGCCTGTTCGACCGTGTCCTGCGCCGTGCGCAGGCCGGGCTGGCGCTGCCAGCCGTGAAAGGCGCTGCCGTCGTAGGCAAGGACGAGCTTGAAGTTCCGCATCCCGCGGGCATGATACGAATCGTGCCGCGCGGCCACAAACTCGCGCGGGTGAAGTCGCGCGAATTACCCGGATCGGTGTGAACAATGCCGGTGGCTCCGTCTCGCAGACTCGAAGCGCTCCCGCCATACCTCTTCATTGAGATTGATCGCCGCAGGAAAGCCGCCATCGCCGCCGGCAAGGACATCATCAACCTAGGCGTCGGTGACCCCGATCGCCCGACGCCCGACTTCATCGTCGACGCGATGGCCACCGCGATTCGCAAGCCGCAGCACCATCGCTACCCGTATGATGACGGCGCGCCCGAGTTCAAGCGAGTGGTGGCCGAGTGGTTTCAGCGCCGCTTTGGCGTCGCGCTGGACCCATCGAGCCAGATCCTGTCCGTCATCGGCACCAAGGAGGCGCTCGGCCATCTGCCGCTGGCCTGCCTGAATCCCGGCCAGGTGGCGCTCACGCCGCAGCCGGGCTATCCAGTCTATGGCTCGGCCACGATCTTCGCCGGCGGCGAACCGTGGCCGCTGCCGCTGGCCGAGTCGCGCGGCTGGCTGCCCGATCTCGAGGCCATCCCGTCCGACGTGCTCGCCCGCACCGCGCTGATGTTCCTGAATTACCCCAACAATCCGACCGGTGCCGTGGCCGACCTGGCGTTCTTCGAGCGATGTCTGCGACTGGCGCAGCGTCACGACTTCGTCATCGTGCAGGATGCGGCCTACAGCGAGATGTGCTTCGACCGGCCGGCGCCGAGCGTACTCCAGCTCGACGGAGCGCTGGATCGTTGTGTCGAGCTGCACTCGCTCAGCAAGACCTTCAACATGACCGGTTGGCGGCTGGGGTTCGCAGTCGGCAACCGCACGCTGCTCGCCGCGCTCGCGAAGATCAAGGGCAACGTCGACTCCGGCCAGTTCGGTGCGATTCAGGAAGCCGGCGCGGTCGCCATCGCCGGCATTGATCGGCCGGAGGTCCGCGGGATGGTCGAGCTCTACCGGCAGCGCCGCGACGCGCTCGTGCCCGCGTTGCAGACGGCCGGTTTTCGCTTGCAGGCGCCGCCTGCGACCTTCTACGTCTTCGCGGGTTGCCCGGCCGGGCTGGACTCGATGACCTGCGCCACTCGCCTGCTCGAGGAAGCCCATGTCGTCGCCATCCCCGGCGTCGGATTCGGCGCGGCGGGGGAGGGATACGTTCGCTTCGCCTTGTGCGCGGAGGTCGAACGCATCGCTGAGGCCGGTCGCCGGATCAGCCGCATGCGCTGGTGAATCCGCGCGACGCCGTCATTCGCCACGCGGTCGCTTCGCGCTTATACTGACGCGGCTCGAACCACTGGGGAATTCGCCCGGAGCATCTGATGGACTGGCTACGCGAGGCGTTCCACCACTTCACGCATCTTGATCAGACGCTGGGCGACCTTGTGCGCCAGTACGGTGCGTGGAGCTACGGAATCCTGTTCGCCATCGTGTTCGCCGAAACCGGCCTCGTCGTCACGCCGTTCCTGCCGGGCGATTCCCTGCTGTTCGCGGCCGGCGCGCTGGCGGGGCTGGGTTCGATCCGGCTCGACCTCGCGGCCGGCGTGCTGATCGTCGCCGCCATTCTTGGTGATACCGTCAACTACTGGATCGGTCAGTACCTCGGCCATCGCCTCTTGGCGTGGGGTCGCCTCATCCGCAAGGACCACATCGACCGCACCCACGCATTCTTCGAAAAGTACGGGGGAAAGACCATCATCATCGCCCGCTTCGTCCCGATCGTTCGGACGTTCGCGCCCTTCGTGGCCGGCGTCGGCGAGATGACCTATTCGCGGTTTCTGGCCTACAACGTGATCGGCGCGCTGCTCTGGGTATTCGTCTGCGTCGGGCTTGGCTACCTGTTCGGCAACCTGCCGCTGGTCAAGAACAACTTCTCGCTCGTGATCCTCGCCATCATCGTCATCTCGATCATGCCCGCCGTGGTTGAGGTCATCCGAGCGCGGCGGGCCACGCCGCGCCCCGCAACTGAGCCGGTCCGGGACTGACGCCTTGACAACCGGCCGAACATCGGCCATAGTGCCGATTTAAGAAATGTCGCAACTCCGGCCTCGTCAGAAGGTTGTCGCCTGCCGGGCGATTCGCTCGGTGGGCCTTGCTGAGTGATTGCTGCTGCCCGCCGGTGCGTGTTCGCGACGCTGCCTCGTTGGTTCTAGCGTCTCTTGGCCGCCGTGTTGGAACTTCTCCGTCGACGCATGAGCACCCCGCCGATGGTCGTCGTTACCGCGCCGGCCAAAGTCAATTTCACGCTTCAGATCGAACGGCCCCGCCCCGACGGCTTTCACGACCTGGTCTCGTGGGTCGTGCCGCTCGATCTGTCGGATGAGCTGCGTGTGTCGCTCGCCGATGCACCCGGCGTCCGCCTTCGCAGCGATCACGCCGACCTGCCGACGGACGAGCGCAACCTCGTCGTCCGCGCCGCCCGTCGACTGGCCGCCGCCGCCGGCGTCGAACCCGCCCTCGACATCTCGCTGCGCAAGCGCGTGCCCATCGGGGCCGGTCTTGGCGGCGGCAGTTCCGATGCCGCGGCAACGCTGACCGCATTGGCGCAGCTCTGGCGGCTTGACTGGTCGCGCGAGCGCCTTGCATCTATCGCGGCCGAGATTGGCTCGGACGTGCCACTGTTCCTATGGAACTCATCATGCGTCATTCGAGGCCGTGGCGAGCGCGTCGAGCCGGTTGCCGCGCCGAAGATCGTGCGCATCGCGCTCGTGATTCCGCCATTCGGCATGCTGACCGCCGCCGTGTACGCGGCGCTGCGACCGGAAGACTACGGGCAACCCCGGCCCCAGCCGGCCGACCTGCTGGACCTGTCCGCCCGCGAGTTGGCGCCGCGCTTGTTCAACGACCTCGAGCCGCCGGCCTTCCGCGTCGATCCGCGCCTGGCCGACCTTCACCGGCGGCTCTCGCAGGACGCGCGCGTGCCCGTCCGGTTGAGCGGGAGCGGCAGTTCGCTGTTCGCCATCTTTGACGACGCCATCGCGGCCGACGCGTGGCGGGCGGAGTGTCAGCGGCGGCTCGACGGTGACGTTCGCACGCTCTCGTGCGGGCTTCGAACAACCTGAGCAGACCCCGATGCGAGGAGAACGGCAGCATGGACATCACCGAGGTTCGCGTGCGTCTGGTGGATGGAGGAGCCGAGCGACTGCGGGCGTTCTGCAGCGTGACGTTTGACGGCGACTTCGTCATCCGCGACCTGAAGGTCATCGAGGGCGCCAACGGTCACTTCGTGGCGATGCCGTCGCGCAAGCTGGCCTTCCGCTGCGGGCGCTGCGGCTGCAAGAACCACCTGCGCGCCAGGTTCTGCAATGAGTGCGGTTCGAAGCTCGCGGATCGCGCCGCCCCGCGCGACGCCAACGGTCGATCGAAATTGCACGTCGATGTCGCCCATCCGATCAACACCGCCTGCCGGGAACGCATTCAGAAGGCGGTGATCGAGGCGTTCGAAGCCGAACTGGAGAAGGCCAAGCAGCCTGGCTACAAGCCCGCGCCGCTCGACGACGCGGAGGAATTCGAAGGCTCCGAGTACGACGATCTGGTGGCCGAACTGAAGGAGTCGGCAGCGCGGCGGCACGAGCAGCGTTCATCATCCGGCGGGCAGCGCTACGAGCCGGACGCCGGACCCGACGAGGAACCCGTTGCGCCGGTGTCGGCCGAGCAGCCCGCGCCGCGACGCGACGACCGGCCGCCTCGAGACGGCCGAGCGCCTCGTGACGGCCGGCGCGGAGATGGTCGCGGCCGGGGTGAGGTGAGCCGCGGCGAGTCCCGCGGCAGTGGCGGTGAATCGCGCGGTCAGCGCGGGGGACACCGGGAAGGGGAGTCGACTTCGCCGCCGGGTCCACCGCCGACGCCGCCGCCCGTCATCCCGCCCGCGCGCCGCGATGAGCCGCCGCCCGATCCGGCCGATGATTTCGCCGCCGGCCTCCTCTGACGGCACGCGCGGCGGAGACTCTTACCGTCTCAGGCACGGTGGCGCGTTTCCTGGTCAGGCCCGGGCCACGCCTGCGTCGGGTCGGGTGCGCGTCGCGAGCGCAGCGTCGGACCCCGACCCGCCGGCGGCGTTATTGCTTGCGCAACGTCTGCGGGCGATCCGCTTCGGCGGTGATCTTCAACTCCCGGCCCCAGCGCATCGATGCCGGCAGAACTCGCTTCCCCTCGCCCGGCGTTCGCAGCACGAGCCGAAAGCCATCATACGCATACGTTCCGTTGAGCGTGATCTCGCGTTCGCGCTGTCGAACCAGCGCGAAGTACTGCCCGTTGTCGAAAAAGTTGATCTGCCGCACGTGGAATGCCGCATCCAACGGCGCTTCGGCGGTCGCCTTCCACGCGCCGACCAGCCCGGCCGCGCAGCCTGCGACGAACGGAAGGCACGCCGCCGCAATCATCGCCACCGCGCACCGACGGCATCGCACGGGCGTCGTCTCCGCTCGCCTTGTCAGACGCGGCTCCAGCCGCTAGCCTTGGGCGCAAGAGGTTTGTTGATCGAGTTCATGGCTACCAGCGATTCCATCGAAGTTGAAGCCAAGGTCATCTCGGCCCTGCCGAACACCATGTTCCGGCTTGAGGTTGAGATCGGCGGCAAGGTGCACTCCGTGCTGGGGCACATCTCCGGCCGGCTGCGCCGTAATTTCATCCGTATTCTGCCGGGCGATCGGGTCCGAGTCGAGCTATCGCCGTATGACCTGACCCGCGGGCGCATCACCCGCCGCCTCTGAGCCCGCCACCGCCGCCGTCATCCGAGTGCGCACGTCGAACGTCGTCAGCCGCGCCAGCGGATCGTCCAGCAGGTGCACCGACACCACGTGCGCGCCATCGTCGACGCGCGGCAGGCTCAGCATCAGCGGAAGCCGCAGCGTCTCCCCGGGGCGGATCGACAGCGGCAGCCGGCTCCCGGCATCGACCCGAAGCTGGGCGCCATTCAGCCGAGCGATCGGCCAGACCGGCGCGGGGGACTGGCCCTCATTCCGCACAACCAGCGTCAGGCTCTGACTCGACGATGCGTAGCGCAGACCGAAGTCGGTGACGCGCTCGGTGAACAGAAGATCCGACGGCCCCTCCACGGAGACGGTCAGCGCAGGGGCGGGCGGCAGGTCGCGGGCCGATGTCGCCAGCATCACTCGTACCGTGGCCTTGTCCGGCAGGTCGCAGGCCACCTCGCAGGCCCAGTACTTGCCGGCCGGTATCGCCCGCAGCAGTGTGCCGCCCGTCACCGCCGGCTGGCCGGACGCGAACCGCCTGGCGACGCGGAACCACAGGCGGGCGTCACGGAACGCCTGGTTCAGGTTGTTCTGAATCGTGGCCGTCAGGCGGTCGGCGCTGCCGTCCGTCGGTCCGTCGAAAGTGACGCGCAGCCGGCCGGCCGGCACCGAGTGCTGGAGCCGCTCGGCGCACGGGTCCGACGGATAGATGTAGCGGACCTGATCGCCGTCGACGTCGAAGACGCGGTAGTGGCTGACGCCGGTAGACCGGTCTCGCAGGCACGTGCTCGACTGGTGGGTGCGGACAAAATCGAATCCGGCCAGCCCGACCATCTTGCCAGCGAACTCGGCGTAATCCCAGTCGCTCGAGCCCCCGGCGATCAGCAGGCGGACGCGGTCGCGCGACAGCCGGGCCGCGACGTCTCCCCGCTGCCGCCAGGCGTCCAGCAGTCGCAGTTCATCGCTGTTGACGACGATGAAGTTGAAGGTCGAGCGGGCGTGCCGCTGAAGATCGGCGTCCACGAAGCGGAGCTGATCCGCATCGCGGTCGATCGGATGGCCGGGGTGGTCGTTCAGCAGCAGGCCGTGATAGTTGCCATAGTCGATGGTGCCGACCGGCCCGTTCGCGACGAACTGGGAAAAGCTGGCCTCGTGGTCGTGCAACCCGCAGAGGATGAAGACCGGCGCATCGAAGCGGGCGAGGTAGTCGAGCACGCGCGACCAGGAAGCCGAGTCGTCGAAGGCGCGCGACCACTCGGTAAAGTTCCCGGTGGCAAGGATGAACTCTGGCGCCAACAGGTTCACTTCGCTTGGCAGGACGGGGTCGAAGTCCGGGCAGGTCGCGTCTCCAACGTTCATGTTGGACAGGTGCACGAAGCGGAAGCGCGTCCTGAAGCGATCAACCACCTTGACGCATCGCCGCGACCGGTGAGTCGCCTTCCGGGAGCGCGCCTCCAGGTCGTACAGGCCGGGCATGGCGTCCGGCGGCAGTCGCAGTACGAGGTTGACGTACTCGTTGCCGGAGTAGGCCGGCGGTGTCGCCGTGCTCAGCGGCAGCGACACCGTCGGCTCGCGCGAGTGGACGAGCCAGTAGGTCGTGTCGCGCTCGGTCATCTGGGGCATGAGCCGCATCACGAAGTAGAACTCGCCGTTCGGCTGGACAAACACCGGCCGCCCCTGCGACGGCTCGCGGATCACCAGAGGCGGTGGTGGTGGCGTCCGCGGCCGGAAGGCGTCCGGCGTCCAGTTCGCCGGGGGCGCGGCGCGACCGGCGGATGCTTCCGACGGGCGCGTCGTGAGAGTCTGGGCAAGTGTCGACGACAGCGCAAGCGCGCACACCGCGAGAATTGTTAAGACGGCTGTCTTCACCGATCGCCTCCAGGCCCTGCCAGCGCAGCTTCGTGCACGAACTCTCTTGCGGCTGCGAGAAAACTTTGATACTCTACTGAAAATCCTTCGATAAAGCCTCGTATCGGTGTCCGGCGGCGGTTGACGAGGTGGCGACGGCGATGCCCACTCCGATGACATTTCGCTTCGTCGTCGCCGAGCAGGTGCTGCCGGCCGCGGTCGATCGCCTGCGCGAGCACGGATCCGTCGTCGAACTGACCGATGTATCGCCGGCCGGCCTGCGGGCCGCCCTCCAGGACGCCGATGCGCTCGTGACCAAGTCGCGTACGCACCTGACGGCACGGGTCCTTGAAGCCGCGCCGCACCTCAAGGTCGTCGGCCGGGTTTCACCGGCTTGCGACTATATCGATCAGCACGTCATTCGGGAGCGCCGCATTCAGGTGGTCTACGCGCCCGACTCCGCATCGCGGTCACTGATCGAATACACGGTCGCGCTGATCCTGGCCGCTCACCGCCGTATTCCTTATTTCGAAAAGCGCCTCCGGGCCGGCGAATATGCCTCGCTTCGGAATATGCTGTGCGGCGGCCTCAGCCGCACGGTCGTCGGGCTGCTCGGCGTCAACGAGGTGGGCGAGGCCGTCGGACGCATTCTGTGTAGCGGATTCGGCTCACGCATCATCTATCACGATCCCACCGGTGCGCGCCCGCTGAGTCTGGAGGCCGACGAGGTCGACTTCGACACCTTGCTGAAGACGAGCGGCATCCTGTCGCTGCACCTTCCCCAGCGGCCGAGCACCCACCGCATTCTCAACGCCGAGCGCATCGCCATGCTCTCGCCGAGTTGCATCGTGGTGAACGCCAGCCGTGGTACGCTGATCGACACGCCGGCTCTGGCAGAAGCGCTGAAGACCGGGGCGATCGCCGGCGCCGCCATCGACGTGTTCGAGCACGAACCGCTGCCGCTCCAGCACCCGTTGCGGACCGCGCCGAACTGCATCCTGACTCCACACATGGGGACGCAGACGCGCGATTCCGAGGAGGCGGCTTTCGACGTGGTCGAGGACGTCCTGCGGGTTCTCCGGGGTGAAGCGCCCCGCCATCCCTTTGTCCCCGATCCGGACACACCGCCCACGCCAGCCTCAACCTGACGCTCTGCGCCATGCTCGATCTTCGGGTGCGGGGGAATTCACAGGTTCAAGCAGGCGCGTCATGGATGCCGGTCGGCCGTTTGATCCCGGGCCCTGGAGGACGTAAACTCTAGGGTCGAGATGCACCTCGCGTTCGAGCGGGTTCGCCGGGCAGGCGACCCGGCCGCACCAATCAAAGGAGCGTCGTGGTGAAAATCGTGGCTGCGATGTGTCGCAGGGCCCTCGTCGTCTTGGCCTTCGCGTCCGCTGGCGGCATCGCCGAGGCGGCGTTGCTGAATGTCTCCGGCCGGGCCGTGATCCGGGTCGATCGCCTGCTGGACGGCTCGCTGGTGGAGTCGTCGGTTCAGGAGCTCAGCTTCCCTTCGCCGGAACTGTCGCTGCCGCTCATCAGCAACGTGCGGCTCGATACCCTGGGTCATGCAAGCGAGGTCTTGTCCAGCGGTCAGGGGACGGCGGTGTTGGACGATTCCCGCACCAGCAGGCCGGTCATTCCGCTCGCGCGGAATGACATCGGTCTGGACCTGGCGGCGTTCTCCTCCGACGAACGCACGTCGTTTGATATCGAGGGAACCTCTTCACAGACGCGCCGCGTGCGATTCAGCCAAGGCGAAATTCGGTTCCCGACCCTTGGTCCGGCCAGAATCCGCAGCAATGTCGCGGTCGCCGGGGCGCTGATCGTGGCGGCCACAGACCCCCAGATCGATCTGACCGGCTTGGAAGTTTCCGTTCTCATCGAGGTCGAGCAGACACGGGGTAGCGGCGAACGGACGACGGTGCTCTCCGCCAGCGCGAAGCTGTTGGGTGGCCCGAATGGCCAACTGCAATTCGTCGGCACCGGCCCGATCACCCCGGCCGGCTTCCCGATCATCAATCTGGTCCAGCTCGCGCCGGCCCTGACGGAGTTCGGCGTTCCCTTTGCACGCGCGGTCGTGTTTCCGGCGAACATATTCACGTACGACTACGATGCCTTGGCGAACGAGGAGATGGACCTGACCGCCCGGTTTACCGGCCGCCTCAAGACGATTCCGGCCGACGTCGCGGCGGCGGCGATCTTCGGGTTGCCGCAGGCCGGGCTCTCGGAAGTGATGAGTCGGGTTCGGCATGATGATGCGGGCGCGCGCGTCCAGCAGGCCGTCTCGTCGGTGGTCGATACGGTCGCTCAGCCGAGACCGCGCCTGCCCGCGCTGTGCGGCCTCTTTGGCGCGGAGCTGACGGCACCGCTGCTGGTGGCCGGCGGCGTGGTGGCGCAACGGGCCCGCCGGCGTAGCCGCGCGGAGGGGCGCGCGCAGGCGTGACTCATGGATCGCGGACCGTCGAGCGGCGTGGATGTCGCGATGGCCGCGGGCGTGCTGGTCGGCGCGGCGGCGCTGATGGCGATATTGTGGTTTGTGTTTCGCCGCGGCTGGCGCCGGTGGATGGAGACCAGCGACGGCGGCGAGGAGTTCTCGCTGCAACAATTGCGCCAGTTGCGCGATCAGGGTCAGATAACGAGTGCGGAGTTCGAGCAGTTGAAGGCGCGGACTGTCGCGCAGATGTCGCGACGGACGCACCGCGAGAAGGGCGAGGCCTAGTGCGCATCCTTGGCGGATGTGCAACAGCGGAATCGGATCAAGACCGCTCTGCGGCGGCGTCGATGATTGTCACGACCTGCGTCGAACACGCACGGCGTAATGAACCCGGGAAGAGACGCGGGCCGATGTCCGCGACACGAGGCGACTGACTTGGCGAACGGAAATCGACCGACAGGCGGCGGCGGTGGCGGACCCGGCGGCCCGGGACACGACGGCGGCATGAAGCGGCGCCGCGCGAGCGTGTGCAGCTTCTGTGGCAAGAGCCACCGTGAAGCCGGCCCGATGGTCGAAGGCCCCAATGACGCCTTCATCTGCTCATCGTGCGTCGAACTCTGCCACAACATCATCAAGCAGGAAAAGCGCCGCTCGACGCCCGGCCGTCCGCTCTTTTCGACCGTGCCGACGCCGCGCGACATCAAGGAGTTCCTCGACCGCTATGTCATCGGCCAGGACTACGTCAAGAAGGCCCTCTCGGTCGCGGTCCACAATCACTACCAGCGGCTGATGTACGTCGACCGCGGCGGCAACGAGGACGTCGAGATTGACAAGACCAACGTCCTGCTGATCGGCCCGACCGGCAGCGGCAAGACGCTGCTGGCGCGCAGCCTGGCGCGGACGCTGAACGTGCCGCTGGCCATCGGCGATGCGACGACGCTGACCGAGGCCGGCTACGTCGGCGAGGACGTCGAGAATCTGCTGCTGCGCCTGCTTCAGAACGCCGACTTCGACCTCGAGGCGGCGCAGCGCGGCATTGTCTACATCGACGAGATCGACAAGATCGGCCGCAGCGCCGGGAACGTCAGCATCACGCGCGACGTCTCGGGCGAGGGCGTGCAGCAGGCGCTGCTCAAGATGCTCGAGGGCACGGTCGCCAACGTGCCACCGCAGGGCGGCCGCAAGCACCCGGAACAGCAATATATCCAGATGGACACGACACACATCCTGTTCATCTGCGGCGGGACCTTCAGCGGCATTGAAGACATCATCAAACGCCGCGTCGGTCGCAAGAACATCGGATTTCTCAGCGAGTCGGCCGGAAGCAAGGACAGCCCGCAGGAACTGGGCGACCTGCTCAAGCTCGTGACCCCCGATGATCTCATCGAGTACGGAATGATCCCGGAGTTCGTCGGTCGCCTGCCGCTGGTCTGCACGCTGGCGCCGCTGGACGAGGACGGCTTGGTTCGAGTGCTGACCGAGCCGAACAACGCGCTCTGCCGCCAGTACCAGAAGTACTTCGAGTTCCAGGGCAGCCGGCTCGAGTTCACCGACGACGCCCTCCGCGAGATCGCGCGCCGCGCGCTGAAGCGCGAGACCGGCGCGCGGGCGCTGCGCAGCGTCCTCGAGGAGCTGATGCTCGAACTCATGTACGACCTGCCGGAGAAGGCCGCCACCGGCACGTACGTCATCAACGGACCAACGGTCCGCGGCGAGCAGCCGCCGGTCTTCAAGGCCCAGCGGCAGCGCGAGACGGCCTGACCCGCCTCCGTCGCGCTTTGCCCGCCGCGCGTGCGGCGAGGGTCAGCCGCCGAACGGCCGCCAGCGGCCGCTCATGTGTTCCTTGCTGAGCCTCAGGTAGTTCCCGAGCGCCATCTGGTGATAGTCGCGCTCGGTCTGGGTCACGGGCCTGACGGGCTTCGCCGGCGTGCCCATCGCCACCATGTTCGGGGGGATCACGGTGCCCGGCGTCACGACCGCGCCGGCGGCAATGACCGCCCCATTCCCCACCTCCGCGTTGTCGAGCACCACCGAGCGAATGCCGATCAGGCAGCCGTCTCCAACGCGGGCACAGTGCACGACCGCCATGTGCCCGATCACCACGTCGCAGCCGATCGTCAGGGCCACGTCGGTGCGGCAGTGGATGATGGCCCCGTCCTGGATGTTGGTACGGTCTCCGATGGAGATCGGGGCAACGTCGCCTCGGATGACGACGTGGGGCCAGATGCTGACGTCACGGCCGAGCGTGACGTCGCCGCACACCACGGCCCGCGCTGAAATAAAGGCCCCGCCCACTTGGCGCATGTCCACGCCGAAGGTTCCGTCGCTCATCTGGCGTCCTCTAATTCCGTGGTCCGCCGCCGTTTCGCGGGCAGAGGGTCACTAGGATAGAGAGCGGGCTTTCCCGTCGCCACCGATGGGTCGAAACAGGTATAAGGGTTAGCGGCGAGGGCGTCTGATGCTTCAGTGGGCGGCCAGACTGGGCATTTCGGTTCTCGGCGGTGCGGTCGTGCTCGGCACTGCCTGGTGGGCGGTGACGCACACCGCGCACGAGCGCCGCATTGCCGAGCTCGAGGCCGAGCGAACCGCGCTGCTCGAAGTGATCGAGCGATTCAAGATCGAGCGCCGCGTCGCCCGGCTGTTCGTCTCGGACCAGCGCCTCGGCCCCGATGGACGCATCGCCAGTTCGACCATCGAGTTCGCCATGCTGGACGCCAACGGTCAGCCGTCGAACATCCGCAGCGCCGTCATCCCTGGCGACGTCTGTTACGTAGACGCACTGGTCGTGCGGTTCCTCGATACGTACGTCGAGCAGGGTGATCCGCTCCGCGGGCACAGCCTGCACCTGTTTCGTCGGCTCTTCGGTGAAGGGCAATCGCCGGCGTCGGGCGTGCCGCTTGACGAGCCCGGCTCGGTGCCGACCGCGTACCGGGCCGACCCGAAGCTGGCCGAGTTTGAGAAGCGGCTCTGGTCGCGGTTTTGGGAATATGCGACCAACCCGAAGGCGGCAGCCGAACTCGGTGTCCGCGTGGCGCAGGGCGAGGCAGTCTATCAGCACATTCGCAAGGGTCAGCTCTGGCGGATCAGCACGCGCGCCGACGGCGGGCTCGAGATGACGCTCGAGCCGGTCGATCCGCTCATCCTGAACCACCTCATTGCTCCCAGTATTAACTGACGCCGGCGACGCGTCGCCGGCCGTTTCAGCCCTGACGCGCAGAATTCGCCGGACCACGCCCGGCGCGCGGCAGCATTGCAAGGCCGCGCCGAATGTAAGCCATTACGACTCCCGAATTTTGTGGACCGAGCGGCGCGGCGAACGCCGATACGAACCCAGAGTCGCACGGCGGTCCGCAGCGGCACAACTCGCCGATCGGATTCTCGTGGTAGCCCGTGCGATAGATCGCCAGGATGGCGTGCCAGCGAAGGTTACGGCTGCCTGTCGGCACGCCTTCGCCCAAGGGGCTCAGGATGAGCGGCGTCTCAGCAACCCCCGGTTTGCCAGCTTCGCTTGCCCGTCAGTGGCAGGGACCGCTGCTCGTCGTCGCCGCGACGGCGCTCGGGGCGGGTTTGTGGCGCGCCGCCCACGCGCAGACGCCTCACGCAAAGGTTGATCTGCACGTCCGGGCGCAGTCGCTGCTGGCCGCCGGTCATGTCCTGCCAGGAGTCGAACTGATCGAGCACCTGCTCGGCGAGGGCGGCGTTTCGGGGGAGCGGCGAGCCTGGATGCATCATGAGGCCGCGACGGCGTTGTACGAGTATCTGCGCGGCGCGTCGGAGCGGCGCGGGAAGGACCTGCACCGGGCCATCCGGCACTATCACGCGGCCGAGCGAATGGGCGCGGGACTGTCGCCGGACGAGTTCGTGCGGGTGGCCGACCTGAATGAATGGCTCGGCGCGTTTGAGCCCGCGGCGCGAGCGATCCGCGAAGCGCTCGATCGTTCGGTGCGCGGCGCGGGGCATCTCCGGCGAAGGCTGGCGAGGTGGATCGAGCAGGGGCGCATTCCCGGCGGAAGTGACGACGTGCGGCAACTGGCGGACGACATTCTGGCGGATGGGCAGGCCATGCCGGTGGACGTGAGCTGGGCGCTGGACGTCAGCGTGTCGCGCCTGGCCGAGGCAGCACGGCCCGAGGATGCGCTCGATCTGCTCAATCGGCACGCGCCGCGCCTGGCCGGCACGCCGCATCGAGACCTTCCGGCGTACCTCCGGGCGCTGGCCCTCTCGAGAATGGGCGAGGTCGATGAGGCCGAGGGGCTGGTGCGCGAGCTGCTCGGTCGCTGGCAGCCGCACGACGAACTCTGGGCGCGGGCGAGCCTGTTACTGGGCGAGCTGTGCGCGCGCGGGGATCGACCGCAGGAATCGCTGGGCCTGTTCGAGGAGGTGCTGAAGTCATTCCCTGCGGGGCGGCTGCATGACGCCGCACTGATGGGGAGAGCGGAGGCGCTGGTGGGGCTGGAGCGGTTCGGCGAAGCCGCGGACGTGATCGACCGCGTGGTCGCGATCATCGAGCACGGTTCGTCCGACGGCGTCCTGGATCGCGACGCGGTTCGTGCTCTCGTGCGGACGGCGGCGCGGCGTCTGGAGGGGCGCGACGATCAACCAGGCGCGGATGACGAGATTCGTTTCCTGGAGATGAGCGCGCGATTGCTGCGGACCGGAGACGTCGAGGAGGCGACGTTCCTGTACGAGCGCATCGCCGACTTGTGCGAGAAGGAGTCGTTGACGGCTCGCACGCGCGGCAACACGGAGAGGGCCCGACGGATGGCCGTGCGGGGCGCACAAGCGGCGTGGACTCTGGCCTCACGTGAAGCGACGCGCGACGAGGTTGCCGGTCGCAATCTCTGGCGCGCCGCCGAGCTGTTCGAGGCAGGTGGGGACGATGGCCAGGCGGTCTCGGTGATGGCGGTGTTCGGGCGGCGCTTTCCCGGCAGTCCGCGGATGGCCGAGTCCCTGCGGCGGCTTGGCCATCTGCACGCGGCGGCAGGCCGGCGGTCGGATGCGATCGACGCCTATCGGCGGGTGCTGCACGACTATCCGCGCACCATCGACGCGATGCAATCGGTGCTGCCGTTGGCGGACGCGATGCTGGCCGGAGCGGACCGTCACGAGGCGATCGGATTGCTGGAAAGTTTCGTCGAGCCTCCGCCCGGAAGTGACCTGCTGGTCACTCCGCAGGCGCCGGAGTATCGCGAGGCCCTGATCCGGCTGGCGACGCTGCGGATCGAGGATGGGCACGACGAGGATGCCATCTTCCGGCTGGAGAAGGCGCTGGCACTCTACCCGGACGACCTGCGCGTCCATGAGTGGCGCTTCATGCTGGGTGAACTCTATCGACGCAGCGGGCTGGCGCTGTCAGCGTCCGACGCTGAGTCGCAGGTTCGCGAATCGCGCCGTCGCCTGCGGTCGGCCATGGAGTTGTTCGGCAGTGTGGCCGGCGACCTGGGCTGCCAGGATGAGGATCGACTGAGTGACGTCGAGCGCGTGCGGCTGCGAGCGTCCTACATGCGGCGCGCTGACTGCCTGTTCGAACTCGGCGATTACGGCGCGGCGGCAGCGGCATACGGCGAGGCGCTGTGGCGGTTTGATCGGGAGCCGACGGCGGTTGTGGCCGGGCTCCAGATCGTGCAGTGCCGCCTGCGTCTGGGCCGGCCGCGCGAGGCGCGGCGGGCGCTGGAGCAGGTGCGGTGGTTGATCGGTCGCGTGCCGGCGGACCTGTTTGATCGGGAACCGGGCCTGCCGCCGCGCGAGTTCTGGAAGCAGCAGGTGGATGACATTGAAGGCATGGGCCTGCTGGTGGATGGATAGCGCATGAACCCAGGGACAGCGGAAGCGGTGCAGACCGAGCTTGTAAGCCTGCTTCAGCGGCAGTGCGAGATTTTCGCACAGCTTCGCGAACTGTCCGAGCGGCAGCGCGGCCTGGTCGTGCAGGATGACCCGCAGCCGCTGCTGTCATTGCTGGCGGACCGACAGCGCCTGGTGGACGACCTGTCGCGGTGCAACGTACGACTGGCCCCGTTCCGGCGTCGGTGGACTGATGTCCTGACGTCGCTCGCGCCGGCGGCGCGGGCGCAGATCGGCAACCTGCTCCTCGAAAGCGACCGGATCCTTGGTTCGATCCTGGAGCGCGATCAGCAGGACGCGACAGCGCTGGGCGATCGGCAGCGGCGCGCGGCGCGGGCGCTGGTTCACCAGGTGGAGGTCGGGCGGGCGGCGAAGGGATATGCGGCGGGCAGCTCGAACGGAACGGCTCTCAGCACGGATGCAACGGCATGAGCATGCAGGCGGTCAGTGCGAGCGGAGATCTCGAGGCGATCGTTGCGGCCTACAACGATGTCACGGGCCGCATGCGCGCCGCATACGAGCAGCTCTCGGTCGAGATCGCCCGCCTGCACGACGAGCTGGCGAGCAAGAACCGCGAGCTGGCGCGGCGCGAGCGACTGGCGGCGCTGGGCCAGCTTGCCGCGGGGATGGCCCACGAAGTGCGGAACCCGCTGGGGGCGATCGCTCTCTACGCGTCGATGCTGGAGCGAGATCTGGGCAGCCAGCCGGCGCAGCGCGAGCTCGCGCGGAAGGTATCCGGCGCGGTTCGCTCGCTGGACCGGCTGGTCGGCGAGATCCTCGAGTTCTCGCAAGAGAGCATGGTCGAGCGCCAGCTGGTGCGATTCGGCGACGTGATCGGCCCGGCACTCGACGGGCTGGCCGGGTGGACCGTCGGCGGTGAGATCGAGATCTTGCTCGGCCCCGGCGCCGCGGATGTGGTGCTCTGGTGCGACGCGTCGCGGCTTGGGCGGGCGCTGCTGAATGTGCTGCTCAACGCCGTCCAGGCGATGGGCGATCGCGGACGGGTCGGCATCGACGCGGACTCGGACGGGGAGCGAGCGCGGGTGGTAGTGTGGGACACGGGGCCGGGCATTCCCGACGATCGCATCGAGCGAATCTTCGACCCCTTCTACACGTCGCGATCCGACGGCACCGGCCTTGGGCTGGCGATCGTGCATCAGATCGTCGAGGCCCACGGGGGACGCATCCGGGTGACGAATCGCCGCGAGGGCGGCGCGAGATTTGAGTTGGAGTTGCCGGGACCAACGGGCCGAACGGCGGACGTGGCGGAGCCGCACCGGACGTTCGCAGGCCGCCCGGCCACGGGAACCGATCGCGGACGCGGCGGAGCCGACGTTCCTGACCGGAAGGCATCGTAAGGGAGTGACACCAGATGGCGAAGGTGTGTGTACTGGATGACAAGGACGTCATGCGGGAATCGCTGGTCGAGTCGCTTGGCCGGCAACAGCACGAGGTGACCGCGTTCGCCGATCCGCAGGCGGCGCTGGAGGCGCTGCGTCGCGAGTCGTTCGACGTGGTGGTAAGCGATCTGAAGATGCCCGGCATGGATGGCATCGAGCTGCTGCGGGGGCTGCGCGAGGCGGGCGTCGAGACGCCGCTGATTCTGATGACGGCGTACGCATCGGTGGCGACCGCGGTCGAAGCGATGAAGCTCGGGGCGTTCGACTACATCCAGAAGCCGTTCGAGATGGACGAGATCGCGGTGCTGGTGGATCGCGCGGCCACAATGCAGCGGCTTCGCGGCGAGAACGAGCTGCTGCGCGCGACGCTCGGTGAGCGGCTGGACCCGGTTGAACTGATTGGCGCGAGCGCGGCCATGAGCGAGGTGCGCGAGCAGATTCGCCGGCTGGCCGCGAGCCAGGCGACCGTTCTGATTTCGGGGGAGAGCGGGACCGGCAAGGAACTGGCGGCGCGAGCCGTTCACGCGCACTCCTCGCGCGCGTCGCGGCCGCTGCTGTGCGTGAACTGCGCAGCCCTGTCGCCAACCCTGCTGGAGAGTGAGCTGTTCGGACACGAGCGAGGCGCGTTTACCGGAGCCGACAAGCTGCGCAAGGGCCGCTTCGAACTGGCCGAAGGCGGCACCCTGCTGCTGGACGAGATCAGCGAGTTGCCGATGGCGCTGCAGGCCAAGCTGTTGCGAGTCCTTCAGGAGCGGGAGTTCGAGCGGGTCGGGAGCAGCGTGACGCGGCGGACCGACGTGCGCGTCATCGCGACGACTAACCGCAACCTTCAGGAGTGGGTGGCAAGAAAGCGTTTCCGCGAAGACCTGTACTTCCGCATCAGCGTGCTGCCGCTGCCGCTGCCATCGCTCCGTCAGCGTCGCGAGGACGTGGCGGAACTGGTGCGTCACTTCCTCGAACGAATTGCGAAGCGCGAAGGCAAGCGCACGCCGCAGGCCTCGCCGCGCGCGATGATGGTGCTTCAGAACTATCACTGGCCGGGCAACGTGCGCGAGCTGCTGAACGTGTGCGAACGGGCGGTGGCGCTCTCGCAGGGCGGCATGATCGAGGCGTCGCTGATCGAGTCGTGGCTGGGGCCCGAGACGGTGGTCACGGAACTGCCCGACATGCGCCGCCTGCGGCCCGGACACATGATGGAGGACATGGAGCGCGAGTTGATCGAGCGCACCCTGGTGACGTTCAACGGTCATCGGGAGAAGACCGCCCGGGCGCTGGGAATCGGCGTTCGAACGCTCGGGATGAAGCTCAAGCAGTACCGCGAGCAGGCCGCCGCGGCGGCAGCGGGCGCGCGAGCTCCGGCGGTCGAGGAAGCCGCGGCGCGGCGAGCCGGCTGAGGCGTCCGGCAAGAGTTGCGCCACAGGCGCGGATCGTGCGCGGCCGTGTGTCGCGCGGGCTCGTGTCGGGACTGCCGTGGTGGTCGAATGCGGCGGCACCGGGCTTGCAGGCGAACCTGAGATCGGCGAGGCGGCCCCGAGATGAAAATCGACCTGTTCCTGGAGCGACTCTCGCACCCGCTGGCGGACAGGACGCTGGCGTACACCGAAGCGCGGCATCGCGTCTTAGTGGAGAACATCGCCAACATCGACACGCCGGGCTATCGCAGCCGGCAACTCGACCCGGCGCGTTTCCAGTCGGCGTTGCGCCGGGCGCTGGAGCGGCAGAAGGCACAGGGCGGGGCCCTGCGGATCGAGCGCGACCGGGAGTTCCACGAGGACGCGGCCGGGCGGCTGCGCGTGGCGCCAGCGCTGGAGCCGGCGGACAACCTGCTGCTGCATGATGGCACGAACGCCCGCGTCGAGCGCGAAATGACCCGGCTGGCGGAGAACAGCATGATGCACCAGCTTGCAGTCGAATTGCTGAACGGGTTCTACCGCGGGATCAAGAAGGCGATCACGGGCCGGGTGGAGTAATCCGGCGGATCGGAGGTGGGCATGTTCGGAACGCTGGATATCAGTGCGTCGGCCCTGGTGGCGCAGCGCGCCCGACTGGATGCGATCGCGGGCAACATCGCGAACGTGACGACCGCGGGACGCCTGGACGGATCTCCCGCGCCCTACGCGCGCCGGACGGTGCTGTTCGCGCCAGGCGATGGGCGCGGCGGGCGCGGAGTGCACGTGCAGTCCGTGATCGAGGACCCGCGGCCTCCGCGAGCGGTCTTCGAGCCGGATCATCCGTTCGCAGACGAGAAGGGGCGCGTGTACTACCCCAACATCGATCTGCCGACGGAGATGGTCGACGCGATGCTGGCGGCGCGGGCCTTCGAGGCGAACGTGACGGCCATCGAGGCGACGAAGACGATGGTAGCGAGCACGCTGCGCCTGCTGGCCTGAGCGGTCGCTGACGGGTTCGATCGGCACCGGAGGCAGAGACGATGTCAGACCCGATTCGAAGCACGATCCCGCCGGCGGGACTGGCGGACGCCGGGCGGCCGGGCGGCGTGACCAGCCCGCGCTCCGGCGGCGCGGCGGGCGGGGCGGATTTTCAGTCGTTCCTGCTGGACAGTCTGGAGCGCGTCAATTCGCTTCAGAGCGAGGCGAAGGCCGGCGTCGAGAAGTTGCTGACCGGGCAGACCGACAACGTGGCGGAGGTGCTCAGCGCCGTTCGCAAGGCAGACGTGGCTTTTTCGCTGCTGATGGAGATTCGGAACAAGCTGCTGGACGTCTACAACGAGATCAAGCAGATGCGCGTTTAGGGGCGAGCGAGCACGCGGCTGATTCATGGAGATTATCTCGAAACAGTTCGCACAGATCCGCCAGCACCTGGGCGGCATGACCGGTTCACAGAAGCTGGTACTGGCGTGCGCGCTGGTGGGCATCGTGGCGGGCTTCGTGTCGCTGTTCAACTGGTCGGGCCGGCCGGAAATGGTTCCGCTGCTCGAACAGCCCATGAAGCAGACGGAGTTGACGCGGATCGAGAACGAACTGAGCGCGCGCGGCCAGACCTATCGCACCACCGGCGAGCAGATTCTGGTGCCGGCAACGGACCGAACGCGGCTGCAAGGCATCATCGCGCAGACCGGACTGATGCCGGCTGACACGAGCATTGGTTTTGCGAAACTGATCGAGGAGGCCAACGTCTGGATCCCGCGGGAGGAGAGCCGCTGGCAGCGGAAGATTGCGCTGGGCAACGAACTGGCGAAAGTGATCTCGAACTTCGACGGCGTGGCCGAAGCCAAGGTGTTTCTCGACTCGCCGGAGCGACGGGGCTTTGGCGAGGCGCCGTCCGCGCCGACGGCGAGCGTGTTCCTGCGAACGCGGCCGGGCGTCGTGCTCGAGAAGGCGCGCGTGGCGGCGCTGGCGTCGCTGGTGTCGGGGGCGGTGAACGGCCTGCGGCCGGACGCCGTGCGAATCGTGGACGCGACCACGGGCAAGCCGTACCGGGTGCCGAATGAGGAAGACGCGCTGCCCTACGACATGATGGACCTGCGGCGTCAGAAGGAGGACCACTTCGGGCGGAAGATCCTTGCGCAACTGAGCTACATTCCGGGAGTGCTGGTCGGGGTTCACGTTGATCTGGACACAGAGCGGCGGCATGAGCATCGGGAGAAGTTCGGACCTCCCGTACCCTCCGAAGAGGAGACGCGGACTTCGGAATCGAGCACCCGGAGTTCGGCGGCCAGTCCGGGCGTGCGCGCCAACACCCGATCGGCGACGGCCGACAGCGGGCCGAGCGAGAACACGACCACCGAAGAGTCTCGGACGTCGCTGCTTGGCGAGCGCGACCGAACGGTGACCGATACGGACTCGGCGCCAGGCGTCATTCGCACGGTACGGGCGTCGATCAACATCCCTCGCAGCTACTTCGTGTCGATCTTTCGGCAGCTCAACGGGGGCCAAGAGCCGAGCGAGAAGGATCTGGAGCCGATCATCAGCAGCGAGGAGCGCAAGGTTCGCGGTCAGGTTCGACAACTGATCGCAGCGGCGAGCGACAACCAGGTCGAGGTGAGCTGGTTCTACGACACCATCGCCGTTCCCGCGAGCGACGCGGCGCCGGACACGCGGCCGATCAGCATGGCGGGTTTGCTGCACGAGTACGGAAAGCCGGCGGCACTGGGCGTCCTCGCTCTGATCAGCCTGTTGATGGTGCTCCAGATGGGGCGGCGGGCGGTGGTGGGTCCGGCGCCGCGGGGCGGCGCCGCGGCAGCGACGGAGGCGGGCTTCGCGGGCAGCGCTCGCGACGGCGACAACGGCCGGGCAGGCGGGCACCCGCCCAAGGCGGTTGAGCTTCCCGCGCCGGATATCGATGAGGCGGTCGCGGTGGTGCAGGCGATGGTGGGCGAGATCAAGAACCTGGTGGGCAACGAGCCGGAGGTCGCGGCGTCGATCCTGGATCGCTGGATGTCGCAGTCGAAGTAGGAGGAGTCGAGGCCATGACGATTGCACCGGACGTGCCGGCCGAGTCGGCCGCAGCGACGCGACCCGCGGCCGTCGATCTTCCGGGGGCACGCAAGGCCGCGATCCTGCTGGTGAGCATCGACCAGGACCTGGCCGCGAAGATGATCAAGCACCTGCGGCGCGAGCAGATCGAGGATGTCACGCGCGAGATCGCGTCGCTCGGTCCGATCGATCCGGAGATCCGGCACGCGGTGGTGCGCGAGTTCTGGAATCTGACGCTGGCCCGGACGTATGTCCGTGACGGCGGGGTGGCCTACGCGACTGAGCTGCTCCAGAAGTCGCTGCCGCCGGACGAGGCCAATCGCATCATTCTTCAGATCGAGCGGCTGATGTTCGAGAAGCCGTTCAGCTTCCTCCAGAAGGCGGAGAGCGAGAACCTGCTGCTCTTCATCCAGGAGGAGCATCCGCAGACGGTGGCCCTGATCGTCTCGCACTTGCCGCCCGAGAAGGCGAGCGAGATCCTGTCGGGGCTTCCGGCAGCGCGTCAGGTGGAGGTGGTGAAGCGCATCGCGGCGATGGAGCAGACCAGCCCGGAGGTCGTCCAGGAGATCGAGCGCGGACTCGAGACGCGGCTGGCGGGCATCGTCAGCGAGCGCATGCAGAAGACCGGCGGCGTCGAGTGCGTGGCCAACATCCTGAACTTCGTGGATCGCGGGACCGAAAAGGGCATTTTGGCCAGTCTGGAAGAGTCCGATGCGGAGATGGTCGAGCAGATTCGCCGGCTGATGTTCGTCTTTGAAGACATCCTGATGGTGAACGACAAGGGTGTTCAGACGATGCTCAAGGAGGTCGACTCGGCCGACCTGGCCATGGCGCTGCGAACCGCGAGCGACGAGCTGCGACAGAAGATCTTCCGGAACATGTCGGAGCGGGCCGGGCAGCTCCTCAAAGAGGAGATCGAGTATATGGGCCCGGTGCGGCTGAGCGACGTCGAGGCCGCTCAACGGAAGGTCGTGGACGTCGTGCGGCGGCTTGAAGACGCGGGCGAGATCGTGATCGGCGGACGGGGCGAAAAGGACATGGTCGTATGAGGGCGACGGTGATCAAAGCCGGGCAAGCGCCGCGGGCCGCGCCGCTGGTCCGCGTGGTCGGCCTTGCCGATCTTGCCTCACGCGCTGACGCCGCGCTGCGCAGCGCGCAGACTGAAGCGGCGGCGATTCTCGCTGCGGCGGAGTCGGCGGCGCGCGCGGAGCTGGAACGGGCGACGGCGCTGGCGGCGCGTGCATCGGAGGAGGGACGTTCCGAGGGGTATCGGCGCGGCTATGAGGAAGGCTTAGCGGCGGGTCGTCGGGAAGCGCTCGATGCGGGCCGGGCGGAGTTCGCGGCCTGCGCCGAGCAGGCGCAGTCAGCGCTGCGGAAGGCCGCGGCCGAGCTCGTCGCCCAGCGCGATGTGCTGTTTGCACGCGCCGAGCGGGACGTGCTGGTGCTGGCCATTGCCATCGCGGAGCGGCTGGCGGCATCGGCGGCCCGCATCGACCCGGGCGTGGCGGTGGAATCCGCTCGCCGAGCCGTTCAGCAGGTGCGGTCGGCGCTGCGCGTGGCGATCCATGTTCACCCGGACGACCTGGCGCGGATTGAGACCGCCGCGCCGGAGCTGCGCGCGGAACTGGTTCCGACGGCGGAGGTTCAATGGGTGGCGGATGACACCATCGCCGTGGGCGGGGCCGTCGTTCGTACTGATGGTGGTGTCGTGGACGCGGGGCTGGCCGAGCAGTTGGACGTCATCGCGGCGCAGCTGGCGGCCGATTGGCGCCAGCGCCTGGCGGCGCTTTCTGCCGGTGGGGGCGATGAATGCACGTCGACTCCGGCGGACGCAACATGAGCAGCTTGCTTTCGTATCTCGAGACCGTTCGGCGGGCCAATGGCGTGGGCGTGTACGGCCGGGTGCGGTCGGTCAGCGGACTGACGATTTCCGCCAGCGGGTTGCCCGCGCCGGTTGGAGCGATGTGCGCCATTGAGCGCCCGTGCGGAGCGCCGGTGGACGTCCAGGTTGTAGGATTCCGGGACGACGTGACGCTGTTGATGCCGCTCAGCGACCCTCAGGGCGTGGCGGCCGGGCAGGTCGTGCGGCTGGTTCGGACCGGCCAGCATGTGCCGGTGGGTCCAGACCTTCTGGGTCGAGTGATCGACGCCCGCGGCGAGCCGCTGGATGATGGCCCTCCGCTGCTGAACGTCTCAACGGCGCCGCTTCACGCGCCGCCGCCGGCCGCTCTCGAGCGAGCGGCGATAGATCGACCCCTGTCAGTGGGGATTCGCTCGATCAACAGCCTGCTGACCATCGGGATCGGGCAGCGAATGGGGATCTTTGCCGGCACGGGGGTCGGCAAGAGCGTGCTCCTGGGGATGATGGCCCGGTATGCGTCGGCGGATGTCAACGTCATCGCGCTGGTGGGGGAGCGTGGGCGCGAGGTGCGGGCGTTCATCGATAACGACCTCGGCCGCGACGGACTGAAGCGGTCGGTGGTGGTAGTGAGTACGTCTGATCAGTCGCCGGTCCTGCGGGTTCGCGCGGTGTTCGTGGCTACCGCCGTGGCCGAGTACTTCCGCGACCAGGGGCGCAATGTCCTGCTGATGGTCGACTCGCTGACGCGGATGGCGATGGCGCAGCGGCAGATCGGGCTGTCGGCGGGCGAGCCGCCGGCGACCAAGGGCTACCCGCCGAGCGTGTTCTCACTGATGCCGCAGGTCCTGGAGCGCGCGGGTCGCTCGCCGATCGGGTCAATCACCGGGCTGTATACCGTGCTGGTCGAGGGCGACGATCTGACGGAACCGGTCGCGGACGCGGCGCGCGGGGTTCTGGATGGCCATGTCTGGCTGTCGCGACGGCTGGCATCGCGCGGTCATTATCCGGCGGTGGACGTTCTGGAGAGCATCAGCCGGGTCATGCCGGACATGGTCTCGAAAACGCACCTCGAAGCAGCGATGAAGGTTCGACGGCTGCTCGGTGTGTGGCGCGACATCGAGGACCTCGTCAACATCGGGGCCTACTCGGCGGGAACGTCGCCGGAGTATGACCTCGCGATCCAGATGCGGCCGAAAATCGAGGCATTCCTTCGGCAGCCGATCGAGGAAGACAGCAGCTTCGAACAGGCCAGCGAGGCTTTGCTGGGCCTGGCCGCGGAGATCGATCGGGCCGGATCGACGAGCGCCGCGCGGGTTGATTCGAAGGACAAGTCAGCCGGCGGGCGAGCCGGCGCGCGACGCTAGGCGGCTGAGGAGTACGGTCGGGCGTGGCGAGTTTTGCGTTCAGACTGGAGTCGGTGCTGAAGGTCCGCCGGCTGCGTGAGGAAGAGGCGCAGCGTGTGGTGGGGCGCCGATTGACGGCGCTCATGCAGGCGCGCCAAAGACTCGAGTTGCTGACCCGCACCGCATCGCGCGAAGCGGAAGCACTAAGGTCGGCGCTGCGGCGCGGTGCGATGCCACTGGACAGCGTGATCAGCGGTCGGAGCTGGATTGGTCGGCTGGAACGGGAGCAGTCGGTTGTTCGCGGCATCATCGCGGCACACGAGCAACAGCTCGTGGTGGAGCGCGCCCGACTCGCTGACGCCGCGAAACAGCGGAAAGCGCTTGAGACGCTCAGGGATCGTCAGCAGGCGGCGCATGAACAGCGAGTGAGCCGGCTGGAGGACCTGTTTCTCGATGAGGTTGGATTGATCGGGTTTTCGCGAGCGACCGGTGCGGGTGGTGCGGCATGAGACGGGCGATCATGGTTCTGGTGATCGTCGTGAGTCTCAACGCGCTGGGCGCGGTGGTGCTTGCGGTCCACTACGGCATGTTCGACCGTGAACGGCTGGCGTTGGCCTGGCAGGCGCTCCGCGGCGACCCGTTGCAACCGGCACCGGTGCCAGCAGCGGCGGTTGCGGTCACGAGCGCACCGGCATCCCAGCCTCAGGAAGTCCGGCCGGCCACAACGACGACTCGCCCCTTGGCGGATGATCGGGTAGTGGCCGACTTGGAGATCGTCCGGGCTCAACTGGCCCAGCGCGAAGCCGACATCCGCAATCAGTGGTCGATGATTTCCGCCGCGAGACTGCAAGTTCTGCGGGACCGGGAAGCATTCGAGCAAGAAAAGAAGTCGCCGAAATCGTCGCCGCGTGAGCCGGAAAGCCCCGTGGCGTCAGTGGGTTACGCGAAAGAGCTGGAATACCTGGGCAGCATTCGTCCGAAACAGGCAAAAGACTTCCTTCGACTGAAGAAAGATGCCGATGTGGTTCAGATACTCATCGCACTCGAACCCCGCGTGGGCCGAAAGATCATTGACGCATGCAGGTCGGAGGAAGATCGCCTCTGGATGGGGCGAATCTTGGAACAACTGCGACACCGCAACGGCGATCAGGCGGAGGCCCTGGCGACGAATGCCAAATAGAATGGTCGTCCATCCGCATGCCCATGCCCACGGTGTCCTTCGCGACGCTGCTGGCCGACACGCTGCCGCCGGCGCGTTCGGCGGGTTCCGCCAAGTCGGGACCGAATCGCGCCTTTGACGAGTATCTGACCGCAGCGAGCGCGTCCCGGTCTTCCTCACGCCCGGACGCGTCGCCATCCGCACAACAGCCGACATCCAGCAGCGACGCCTCGCGGCCTCAGGACGCGCCAGCGGACGATGCGGAACCGCCGGGCTCACGGCGACCTGAACAGGAGCGCGCCGACGGCGCCGCGACTCCGACGCCGGAGCCAACCTCCGTCGTGGCGGTCGCGCCGGCCGCGCCGGTGGTCGTCGAGCCAGTGACAGCCACGGTCGACGGCACGGTTGCGACGCCGTCCGATGGTCGGGGGCTGCCAAGTGGGTCCGACGGCTCAGCTTCGCCGAGGTCGCTTGCAAACGTGCCCGATCCGGACAACGCCGATGGGCGGTGCGCGGCGTCCTCATGTACGGCCGACGGCATGGTTCGAGCGCGGGCCAACGGAAGTGACAGTGCGAATCCGAGTCCGGTTCTGACTGACGAGCCGCCGGCTGATGATGGCGGCAGTCCGCCGGTCGTGTCGCCGGCGGTTCCTCGGCCGCGATTGCAGCCGGTGGACGCGCCGATCCCGGACGGGGCTCGCCCACCGCCCAGCGAGCCACCGCGACCTCGGCCCGTGCTGACCGCGACCAGGCTCGAGGAGAACCTGACACCGGTTCGGCTGGACCCGGCGGATCCGAAGTCCCAAGCCATGCGGCGGGAATCGTTGCAATCCCGTGCAGGACTCGCGGAGCAATTCGCTGAGTCGGGAAGTGGTCACAGTAGTTCCTCCGACGGTGAGAATCCTCGACCGCACGATCCGCGACCGCGCGGGATCGTCGTAACAACCGCAGTGCGCGAAGCGGGAGCGACGTTTAGAACCGCGCTGGACGTGCCATCAGCTCCCGCCATCGAGACCACCGATGCCCAACCGGCTTTGGTGCGCGGTGCCCGAACGAACCCGGGCGTTGAGCTGGGGACGATGCTGGTGGGCGCGGATGCGGGCGATGTGAGCTGGACCCAGCCGACCGTGGGTCGCGGACCGACGCACCCCGCGAGTCCGATTGCCACCCCGGCCGGCGGAGTCGACGGGTCGGTACGAATCCCGTGGCTCGGATCGCAGGAGGCGGCTGCCGCAGTGGAGAGCATGCCGGGAGTCGACCGGCTGGCGGAGACGCTCGGATCGACCGCCGGGAATCGAAGCTGGCGCGTGGCGCTTCGTCTGGATCCGCCGGAGCTTGGACAGGTGCTTGTCCACGCGCGATGGAGCGAAGGCAAGCTCAGTCTGCGAGTGCAGACCGAGGACGACTCGGTTCGGCAGATGGTCGATGCTCGCATGTCCGAGTTGCGCGATGCGCTCTCGCGCCGGGGCATTCGTCTGGACGCGGCCGATGTTCAGTTGGGGACATCTCACGATCGCGGCTCGACCTATCGCGAGACCGACGGCGGCCGGTCGGACGGGCGCCCGAGTCAGTCGCAGGACTCGCCGGGCGGACAAGCCTCTCACCGACAGGCGGACGGGGAGGGTGGCCGCGGCGGAGGCCGGCATCCGCAACCGGCGGCGGAATCGGCATGGGCTGCGGGTCGCGCCGGCTTTGAAGCGGACATTGCAAGCGAAGGGACATACACCGCCATGGATCTCGTGGCCTAACCAGGGTCGCGGAAACGCGCCCGGGAGTGAACGGATATGCAGATCACGCCTACGACAAGCGCAAACAACAGCCTGAGCGGTAACTCGGCGACGAGCGGCCGGAATTCAGTTCGGGCCGAGGATTTCTACTCGCTGCTGATCGCCCAGCTTCAACAGCAGGATCCGCTGAAGCCGACCGACAACCAGGCGGTGCTTGAGCAGGTATCGATGATCCGCCAACTGGAGTCGACTGAGGCGTTGAACAAGACTCTGGGCGGCATCGCGCGGCAGCAGGAGCTCGGCGCGCTATCCAGCCTCATCGGCCGCTGGGTGATCGGGCAAGCGGCGCCGGGCGCCGGCAGCCAGACGGCAGCCGCGGGTGTGGTCGTCGGCGTGAGGTTCGCGGCAGACGGCAGGGCGGTGCTCCAGCTCCACAACGGGCAGGAACTGGCCGCCGACCGCGTGCGCGAGGTGCGCATGCTCGATGCATCTGATGCGGCGTCTCCGGACGGAGACGAAGGGGCGAGCGCCAGTACGGCTCGGACGAGGTCGCTGACGCAGCGTGTTGCGGACATGATGAGCCAAGCATCCTGAGAAGGGCGGTACCAAGATGGGACTGACTTCGACTTTGTTCACCGGGTTGACCGGACTCAACAGCAGCCAGGCGCGACTGGACGTGATCGGCGACAACATCGCCAACGTCAACACGACCGGCTTCAAGTCCTCGCGGGTGATGTTCCAGACGTTGTTCTCACAGACCGTCACCGGTGGTACGAAGCCCAGCGCGACCATCGGCGGCACCAATCCGATTCAGGTCGGACTTGGTTCGGTGACGGGAGCGATCCAGCGGAACTTCACAGCCGGCTCGATCGAGACGACGGGGGTCCCGTCGGACCTGGCGATCGAGGGCAATGGCTTCTTCGTCATGCGGACTCCGGAAAACGAGCGGGTGTTCACGCGGGACGGGTCGTTTCTGTTGAGCGCGGAGAGGAAGCTCATCAGCAAGAACGGCTTCTTTGTGACCGGGTATGGCGTGGACAGCAACTTCAACATCGTTCCGGGCAACCTGACGGACATCACCATCCCGATCGGGACCCTGACGACGGCGCGAGCTACCAGCACGGCGCGATTCGATGGCACCCTGAACTCCGGGGGCACGGTGGGCACCCAGGGGTCGATTCTGCAATCGCAGATCCTGCACGACACGAGCGGCACCCCGATCACAGGCGCGACGCTGCTGAGCGACGTGCGCAATCCGGGCTCGCTGGGGACGCCATTGGTCGCGGCAGGCAACACCTTCACCCTGCGCGGCGCGAAGCAGGGCGGTCGCGACCTTCCCGAGTCGACGTTCACGATCGGGGCCGGCACGACGGTGCAGGATTTCGTCAACTGGCTGGGAACGCGAGTAGGCATCAACACCGACACCGGCGCGGCCGGCAGCCCCGGGTTCGGGATCAACGGCGGACGGCTGGAGTTGCGGGGTAACGCGGGGACCGAAAACCGCTTGGAGCTGCCGTTGGGCACGCTGCTGTCCGACGGATCCACGCAGAATCCATTCGCCTTCACTTCCGCGCAGGAGCCGAACGGCGAGAGCATCCACACCTCGATGATTGTGTACGACTCGATCGGAACGCCGATTACGGTCGGCTTGGTGGGCGTGCTGGAGGGGCGAACGACCGGGGCATCGACCTGGCGCTTCTACATGAATTCGGCCAACAATGCGGGCTCGAACTTCAACCTGGGTTCGACCGTGGTCGAATTCGACGGCAACGGGCGGCCGGTACTCCCGCTCGACAATTCGGTGCTTGTGAATCGCACCGGGACCGGTGCGGCTGATCCGCTCGTGGTCCGTCTGGACATGTCCCGGCTGAACGGGCTGGCGACCGAGCGCTCGGGCCTGGTGATGACGTTTCAGGATGGCTTTGAGGCCGGCACGCTGGTGGACTTCTCGGTCGGCGGCGATGGCCAGATCACCGGAACGTTTTCGAACGGCCTGACCCAGACCCTCGGACAACTGGCCGTCGCGACGTTCTCGAACCCGGCCGGGCTGGTCGCGCGCGGCAACAACGTATTCTTCACCGGTGCGAACAGCGGCGATGCCCAGATCACGCCGCCGCTGCAGCTCGGCGCCGGCCGGGTGCTGGGCGGTGCGCTCGAGCTGAGCAACGTCGACCTGTCGCGCGAGTTCATCAACATGATCACGGCGTCGACCAGCTTCTCGGCGAACAGCCGGGTGATTTCGACGTCTGATCAATTGCTCCAGGAACTGCTGCTGCTGGTGCGTCGCTAAGGGGTCGGACGAACGCTTCCCGACTCATGATCCGGCCATAGCGCCGGCGCGGCGCGGCCCGCGTCCGCAGATCCTGCGCATCCGATCGGCAGTTTCGGCCGGTGGGCGCAGGTTTCGACCGCGATCTGCAGCGGCCCGTCGTCACGGCCGATAAGGGACTATCGAGCCGCCGGTTGCGCGGCGCGGGCCGGGGTCCGGAGCGATGGCTGAGACGAAATCGAAGAGCGCGGCGCCGGCAACTCCCGCCGACTCGACCGCGGAAGCGCCGAAGAAGCGGCGGATGGGCACGGCGGCAATCGTGGCCGTGGTGATGGTGGTGGAAGGAGCGGCCGTGTTTGCCGTCATGAAGATGATGGGTGGACAAGCCATTCCGGCGACGGCCGTCGAGCTCGTTCAACCAGCCTCGCAGCCAGCGCGCGACGACGAGGAAATTCAGCTCGTTCAACTGCGGGCGCTCAATGTGAAGTCAGGTCGCCCGGTGCTTTACGGTCTCAAGGTATTCGTGCGCGTGCCTGGCGAGCAGGCCGAATCCGTCCGCAAGATGATCGAAAAGAGGCGGGCAACGATTGAGGACGCGGTGGCGCGGTTGGTTCGCAGCGCCGAACCGTCGCATCTTTCGGAGGACGGGCTCGAGACCATTCGTCGCCAGATGCAATTTGAACTGGGACGGATCCTCGCAGACCAGAGCGTGTCAGAGATTCTGATACCGGAGTGTACGCCGTTTCCGACCGGTTTCTGAGTCGCGGCGTGCGGGCCGGAATCCCGCGACGCCACGGAAGGTGACGCTATCCATGGCCGCCGATAGCCCGGATCAGACCAGCGCATCGGACGCGGCAGGCTCGACGCCCGAGTCGCCGCTCCCCCATGCGGCGGGTTCCGGCGAGGTCGTCGGGTCGGCATCGACCCCACCCGTTGCCGCGCAGCCGCAGCTGGTCGGCGGAGCAGCAGCCCGGGGGGACACCCATGACCCGCCCGCTGCGCCGATTGAGCTGCCGTCGTTCGACGCCGTCACGCCGGGCAGCGCGACGAGCAACGACCCGGTGTCGCTGCTGAGCGACGTTGAACTGAACGTAACCATCGAACTCGGCCGGACGGAGATGCTGGTCGAGGACGTGCTGAAGCTTCAGGAAGGGTCGGTGGTCGAGCTGGACAAGCTGGCCGGGGACCCTGTGGATGTATTTGTGAACGAGCGGCTGGTTGCCCGGGGCGAAGTGCTCGTCCTGAACGACAGCTTCTGCGTGCGCGTCAGCGAGATCGTGGCTTCAGACGGAGCGGCCTGACGTTCGGACACCACGGGCGGGCCCGCGAGGCCTCCCATCGCAAACGTGGCGGAGCCGCGTATGGCGTATTTCATTTCCTCCCTTCTGCTCGCGCTTTCGCTCGGCCAGACTGAATTGAGCGCGCGCGCAAACCGCGGCGGTGGCGAGACGGATACGACTCAGTCTGCGCAGTCCGTCGAGAGTCACACGACGCGGCCCATCGGGTCGTCGGAACGCCTCGTTGGTCAGTCAGCCCTGCGGAGTTCGGCGGTTCGGACGCCGGATCGGCAATCGAGCGCATCGACGCTGGCGACCCTCTGGCAGGGGGCATGGCCGTTGGCAATCGTGCTCGGTCTGATCGCCGCGCTGGCCCTCGGGGTGCGGCGATTCATGCCGCGCGCGTCGCTGCCCGGCGGCGGGATCGTCGAGGTTGTCGCGCGACAGCCGCTTTCAGCCCGCCAGAGTCTGGTGCTGGTTCGACTGGGGCGACAGATGGCGCTGCTGGGTGTATCGGGCGACAGGATGGAATGCGTGCTGCGGATCGACAGCCGGGAGGAGGCGGCATCGATGCTGGGGACCATCGAGTCGCGTCGAGACGGGTCACGCTCGCAGACGTTTCGCGAGCTCCTGCACGGAGCTGACCACGAGTTCGACCGGAGCAACGATCGCGGCGGCGAATGCGAGCGCATTGTGCCGGTGACTCCGGGCCTCCAGCGACTGCGGGTGGCCCTGCAGCAGCACGCAAGCGGCACGATCTCTCGGGGATAGGACAGGATGTCCGCCGCCGGCGCGACCGGGTTCCGGTCGGTCGGCGGGAACGCAACGGAGTGCGCCGGTGAAGTTCGGCTGGTCCCGCGGATGCTGGGTGCGGTGCGCGGCGCTGCTTGCGCTGCTGAGCGCAGCGACCGCGCATGCCGCGCCGGGGCAGGCGGTCGACAATCCGATCGGCGTTCCCGACCTGGGCCGACTGCTTCCGGCGGCGAGCGATCGCGGCGGCATGACCACGACGATGACCATCTTCGTCGTGATGACGCTGCTGTCGCTGGCGCCATCGATCCTGGTGCTGGGGACCAGCTTCACACGAACGGTGGTTGTTCTCTCGCTGCTGCGGCAGGCGCTCGGAACGCAGCAGTTGCCGCCGGGCCAGGTCATCATCGGCCTGTCGGTCGTCCTGACACTCATCACGATGGCGCCGACGTGGCGTTCGATGCAGTCGCAGGCCATTGAGCCGTACCTGGCCGGGCAGCTCGGGCAGCGCGAGGCGTTCGACCGGGGCCTGGCTCCGCTGCGCGACTTCATGATTCGCCAGATCGAGCAGAGCCGCAACGAAGAGCACGTGCACATGTTCATGGCGTACACGCGCGGGCCGTCGGCGGTGGCCGGTTCGGCCCTGCGCTGGTCCGACGTATCCATGATCGAGCTGATCCCCTCGTTTGTCCTGAGCGAACTGAAGACCGCGTTCCTGATGGGGATTCGCATCTATCTGCCCTTCCTGGTCATCGACATGGTCATCTCGGCCATCCTGGTGAGCATGGGCATGATGATGCTGCCGCCGGTGCTGATCTCGCTGCCGTTCAAGCTGTTGCTGTTCGTCATGGCCGACGGCTGGAAGCTCGTCGTCGGGTCGATCCTGTCGAGCTTCGGCGGATAGTCAGGAGGCGCGGACGGATGGAATCGAGCGCTGCAATTGACCTGGTCAGCCAGTCGCTGATTGTCGCCCTGATCATCGCAGCGCCGATCCTGGTGATCGGCCTGCTGGTGGGACTGGTGATCAGCATTCTTCAGGCGGTCACGCAGCTTCAGGAGCAGACGCTCAGTTTCGTTCCCAAGATCGTGGCCATGACGGCCGCCGCGATGTTCTTCCTACCGTGGCTGACCACTCGCACGCTTGAATACGCACAGGAGCTCTGGAGCACGATGGGGGCGGCGCACTGAGGCGACAGCGCTAATCGTCCATGCCAATCAACCCGGACACGCTGACCGCATGGCTGCCGGCCCTCGCACCCGTGATGGCGCGCGTGGCGGGCATTGCCCTGTTCCTGCCGCTGACGGCGTCGGTCGAGCTGCCGGCGCTGGCAAAGGTCGGCCTTGTTGGCGGCGTCGCGGTGGCGGTGTTTCCGATGGCGCTGCCGACGGTCGAGCTCGGACTTCGCGAAGACCAGTTGGTCGCCGGCCTGGTCGGGGAACTGGTCATCGGCGAGCTGATCGGTCTGTCGGCGGCCGGCGTCCTGCATGCCGCCATCATGGCGGGGCATCTCGTGGCGCAGCAGGCCGGCCTGACGCTGGGAACGATCTACAACCCGATGCTTGAATCGGAGGCAAGCTCGATCGAGCAGGCCACCTACTTCGCGGCCGCACTGGTGTTCCTCTCGGTCGGCGGTCACATGGAGTTTGCGCGGGCCCTGCTGGACAGTTTTCAGCTCATTCCGCCGCTGCGGTTCGGCGTCGATGGAGTCAGCGCCGACCTGATGGTCGACCTGGCCCAGTCCATGTGTGACACGGCACTGCGGCTGGCCGGGCCGACGCTGCTGGCGCTGCTGTCATCGACCGTGGTGCTTGGGATCGCCAGCCGGACGATGCCGCAACTGAACGTGCTCAGCGTGGGCTTCGCGCTCAAGGTGTGTCTGGGGGTGGGTGCGCTGGCGGCCACGCTGCGGCTGGCCGAGGAGCCGCTGGGCGAGGCGGTGGGCGTAAGCGTCGAGACTGTGCGGGAATGGATGGAGACGGTGCGGCGGTCACTCGCCGCGCGGGCGTGAGCGGACGGGTTCGGGATGGCCGAGGGCAGCGACAACCGGACTGAAGCGGCGACGCCGCGGCGCCGAGAGGAGGCGCGCGAGCGCGGACAGGTGGCGCGCAGCGTGGACTTGAGCGCGGCGGTCGTGCTGCTCACCGGACTGACTGCGCTCGGCATCGCCGGGCCGTCGATCGTGACGACTCTGCTCTCGTTCCTGCGCGACCAGTTGAACGACATGCCATTGGCGGGCGCCATCGACCTGGATGGGCGGACGACGGCGGCGGTGATGGTCCGCACCGTGGCGCTGGCGACGGGTCCGCTGTTGGCGGCGGTGGCCATCGCATCACTGGTGGCGAACCTGACGCAGGTCGGATTCCTGTGGACCACGCACCCGCTGACGCCGGCGCTCTCGAAGCTCAGCCCGGTGAAGGGCGTGGGCCGCCTGCTGTCGGTGCGGTCGTTGTTCCAGTTGTTCATGAATCTCTTCAAGCTGGCAGTGATCGTCGCAGTGGCGTGGCTGGTGCTGCGCCGGCGCGTCGGTTCGCTGGCCATGACGATCGAGTTGGGCGGCTGGCAGCAACTGGCGATCTCGGCGCGGGTGACCTGGGAACTGGGGCTCTGGATCGCCCTGGCGATGTTCGTGCTGGCGATCCTCGACTACGTCTGGCAGCGCTACCGGTTGGAGCGCGACCTGCGCATGACCAAGGAGGAAGTGAAGGAAGAAATGAGGCGGATGGAGGGTGATCCGATCGTTCGGCAGCGACGCCGCCAGCTTCAGCTTCGATTGGTGTTGCAGCGGCTGCGGCGGGACGTGCCCAAGGCGCAGGTCGTTGTGACCAATCCGACGGAGCTGGCGATCGCGATCCAGTACGAACGCGACAAGATGGCGGCGCCGCGCGTGGTGGCGAAGGGACAGGGCTACGTTGCCCAGCGGATTCGCGAGATCGCCGTCGAACATGGCATTCCGATCGTGGAGCGCAAGCCGCTGGCGCGGGCCCTGTTCAAGGCGGTCGAGGTCGGTCAGGAGATCCCGGAGACGTATTACCAGGCGGTGGCGGAAATCCTGGCGTACGTCTATCGGCTGGCACAGACGCGACGGCGGGCAGCGCGCCCGTCGGCGGCGTAAGGAACGCAGATCGTGGCCGCGGCGGCGCCGGCATCCAATCCGTTCGTGCGACTGATCCAGTCGAACCGTGGCATGATCGTGCCGATTGCCGCGATCGCGCTGCTGTTCGTCATCCTGGTCCCGTTGCCGACCGGCGTGCTCGACTTCCTGCTGATCGGCAATGTCACGCTCTCGGCGGTCGTGCTGCTGACCGTGATGTACCTGCGGTCGCCACTCGAGTTCTCAGCGTTCCCGTCGCTGCTGCTGTCGTTGACGCTGGTCCGGCTGGTGCTGAACACCGCCACCACCCGCCTGATTCTGACGCACGCCGATCGCGGCACCGTGGCGGCGGGCCGGGTCATCCAGGAGTTCGCGGAGTTTGTTGCATCCGGCTCGCTGGCGGTGGGGGTGATCATCTTCGTCATCCTGACGGTCATCCAGTTCGTGGTCATTACGAAGGGCGCGACTCGCATCGCCGAGGTGGCCGCGAGATTTACGCTCGACGGCATGCCCGGCAAACAGATGGCGATCGACGCCGATCTGAACGCCGGGTTGATCAAGGAAGACGAAGCCCGTCGGCGGCGCGAGTCGATCTCGCGCGAGGCGGACTTTTACGGCGCGATGGACGGCGCCAGCAAGTTCGTCCGCGGCGACGCGGTGGCGGGCATCATCATCACGTTCGTGAACGTGATCGGGGGCCTGTACGTGGGCATGGTCGAGAAGAATCTCGGCCTGATGCAGACGCTGACGGTGTTCGCCAAGCTGTCGATTGGCGATGGGCTGGTGGCGCAGATTCCAGCGTTCCTGGTGTCGATCGCGGCGGGCCTGATCATCACACGATCGGCGTCGACCGCGCACACCGGTGATGAATTGCTGGAGCAGGTGACCAGTCGTCCGATCGCCTTCATCCTGTCCGCCGGGCTATTGGTAGTGCTGGCCCTGACGCCGTTGCCGAAGACGCCGCTGATGCTGATGGCGGGCGGGTGCATCACGCTGGCCGTCCTGCTTTCATCTGGCAAGCGGCGGGTAAAGGCCGCGGAGGCGACCGCTACAGCGGCTGCCGCGGTTCCAAAGGCGCCGGAGAAGGTTGAGTCGTTCCTCGCGGTGGACGCGATGGAACTGGAGGTGGGCTATGGGCTGATCCGGCTGGTGGACAAGAAGCAGGGCGGCGATCTTCTGGATCGCATCACGAACTCGCGTCGCCAGACGGCGATCGAGCTGGGCCTGATCGTGCCTCCGATCCGCATCCGCGACAACATGCAACTCGAGCCGAACGTCTATGCGATCAAGCTGCGGGGCGTGGAGGTAGGCCGCGGGGAGATCATGCCCGGTCACCTGCTGGCTGTGGATTCCGGCGCGGTCAGCGAACCAGTCGACGGTATCGACACCCGCGAGCCGGCGTTCGGTCTGCCGGCACTGTGGATCGAACCTGCGCAGCGGGCGCTGGCGGAGCACCGGGGATACACGGTGGTCGAGGCCAGCGCAGTGCTGACGACGCACCTGACCGAGGTGGTGAGAAACTACGCCCCGGAGCTGCTGACACGTCAGGAACTGGGCCGGTTGCTGGACAACCTCAAGGAGCGGAGCGCGCGGGTGGTGGAAGAGGTCATCCCCGACGTTCTGAAGCCGGGCGACGTGCAGAAGGTGCTCCAAGCTTTGCTTCGCGAACGGGTGCCGATCCGGGACCTCGAGACCATTCTCGAAACGCTGGGCGATTGGGCCCCGCGGACGAAGGATACGGAGATCCTCACGGAGTACGTCCGCAATGCGCTGGCGCGCACGATCTGCAATCTACTCCAGGGACCCGGCCGGACCATCCATGCCGTCACGCTCGACCCGGCGGTGGAGGATCTCATCGTTGCCCATCTGGAGCGGAGCGAGCGCGGCAGCTTCCTGACGCTGCCGCCGGCGACGGCCAACCGACTGGTGTCGAGCATTCGGAACGAGGTTGAGGCGGCGGCGGCGCGCTCGGGCGGGGCGCAACCGTGCGTTGTGGCGTCGCCGGCGGTGCGGGCGTCGGTACGACGGTTGATTGAGACGGCGCTGCCGCAGGTGGCGGTGCTGGCGTTTAACGAGATAGCTCGCGGGTTCGAAGTGCGAACCCATGGGATGGTGGTGCTGGAACATGAATCTCAGGACGTACCAAGCCCGATCCATGGCTGAGGCGCTGCAGCGCGTCAAGGCGGAACTGGGTCGCGATGCGGTGATCCTCCACACGCGCAGTTTCAAGCGCGGCGGCGTGCTCGGACTGTGCGCCCGCAACGTGGTGGAGATCACAGCGTCACGCGCGACAGACGTGGCCGATCTGATTCCTCCTCCGGCAGGCGCGTCGGCGGGTGGCGGGCCGAAGCCCCCCGTGAGTTCGCCGGTCGCGGCAGCCGGAAACGGCCGCGCCGCCGCGGCGCCCCAGACGCCGAGTCCGGAACGAGTGGTGGTCGATGCTCCCGCGGCGCTGGACTGCCTGCGAGTCGAGATGACCGCGGTGCGACGGGGGCTGGACGCGGTGCTCCGCGAGACGCGCCTGTCGCGCGCTCCGGCGTTGCCGGCCGATCTGGTGGAGACCTACACGCAGCTCCTGTCCCAGCAGGTGGCCGACGAGCTGGCGCGGGACTTGCTGGCGGATCTGCACGCGTGTGCGGGCGATGCGGCCGCCGTGCGCGAGCGGCTACGGCATCGCCTCGCGGCGATGGTACCGACCGCGGGGCCGCTGACCTTCGGTGTGCCCGGGCGGCCGCGCGTGGTGGCGCTGGTTGGTCCGACCGGAATGGGCAAGACGACGACGCTGGCCAAACTGGCGGCGAGCGCGAAGTTGCGCGATGGGCGTCGCGTCGCGCTGATCACGATCGACCAGTATCGCATCGGTGCGGTTGAGCAGCTTCGGACCTATGCCTCGATCCTGGAAATCCCGCTGCACGCAGTCTCTTCTCCAGCGGAGATGAAGGCGGCGCTGGAGAGCCTCTCGGGGTGCGAGCTGGTGCTGATCGACACAGCCGGGCGCTCGCCGAATGATGAGCCGCGCCTGGCCGACCTGCAGGCACTTCTGGCGACCGCCTCGCCGCACGAGGTGCACCTGGTCCTTGCGTCCACACATGCGGAGTCCGCGGCGCTGCGCGCGGCGGGGCAGTTTGCGCGGTTGGGCGCCGATCGCATCGTGTTCACCAAACTGGATGAAGCCGTCGGGTTCGGAGTGATGCTGAACGTCCTGCGGCAAGTGGGACTGAAGCTCTCGTACGTCACACACGGGCAGTCGGTTCCGAGCGACATTGCGGTGGCCGATGCAGGCGCGATCGCGGACCGTTTGCTGGCCGGGATTGAGGGAGGGATGGGTCGATGACGGCGATGAGGCTCGATCAGGCGTCGGAATTGCGAGAACTGGTCCGCGCTCGGCAACGCGCTGCGCCGCGACTGTCGCGCGTGATCGCGGTGGCCAGTGGCAAGGGCGGCGTCGGCAAGACGAGCTGCGCGGTCAACCTGGCGATTGTGCTTGCGCGCCGGGGACTGCGCGTGTTGCTGGTCGATGCAGACCTCGGCACGGCCAATGCCGATCTGCTGCTGAGACTGGAGGCGCCGTCCCATCTCGGACATGTGCTGGCGGGGTCGAGCTCGCTCGACGACGCGACGATCGAGTATCCGTTGTCGCGCGTGGATGGCGCGACGGCGGGCCGGCTGCGCGTGATTGTGGGCGCATCTGGGCTGGCGGATGCCTCGAATCTTACAGATCAGCGGCGAGGTGAGTTGCTAACCGCGCTCGGCCGAATCGAACAGCAGGTCGATGTGGTACTGATTGACTGCGGAGCCGGCATTTCGTCGAACGTCACGGCGTTCGCCGCGGCGGCCGACGACCTGCTGGTCGTCACCACGCCGGAGCCCACGGCGCTGACGGACGCCTACGCGCTGATCAAGGTGCTGACGCAGCAGCACGCCACGGTCTCTCTGCATGCGCTCGTCAATCAGGCGTCATCGTCGCGCGAGGGCCGAGACGTGGGCGAGCGCCTGGCGGAAGTCGCCGCCCGCTTTCTGGGGGTGGCGGTGCAGCCGCTCGGCCATGTGCCCGCCGATCCGCATGTGGCGTGGGCGGTCCGGGCCCGGGAGCCGGTGGTGTTGCGTTACCCCGGCTGCCCGGCCGCGGCGGCGTTCTCAGCATTGGCACGCCGCTGGGAGGGGGGGCGGACGGTGTCGGGCGTCAAGCGAGGGTTCTTTAGATCGATTTTCCGTGTTTTCAACTGAATCGGGGACGCGCCGCCGTCGATGGGGACATGGATAAGGGACGGGTTTCAGGGACCTTCACGACTGCTCATGGCCGGATTCGTCGGAGCCACCAGCGGACTGCTGATCTTCGCCGCGATGCTCATTCGCGGCGCGCTGGTCGGCAATCCGGTCGACGTCGTGTTGTCCCGCTCGCTGGTCGGCTTGGTGGCCGGCGTGGCGCTGGGATCCGTGGCCGGCTGGCTGGCGGAGACGGTGATCGTCGAGTCGATCGACGAGTCCGGCAGCCGGTCGCAGCTGGAGGCCGCGAACCCCGCGCCCAGTCGAGACGCCGAATCGCCCGTCCAGACAGGAGCCCCGACATGAGCGCGACGATCGACGTGCAGGCCCTCTGGCTGGAGTACAAGCGGAATCCGACATCCGACCTGCGCAACCGTCTGGCCGAGCACTACCTGCCCATCGTGCGGTTCAATGCCGACCGGATTCGAACCAAACTCCCGGTGGAGGTGGACGTCGATGATCTCGTGTCGGCCGGCACGTTCGGCCTGCTGGGCGCGATCGACTCGTTCGACCTGGGGCGGGGCATCAAGTTCGAGACGTACTGCTCGCCGCGTATTCGCGGGGCGATTCTGGATGAATTGCGCTCGATGGACTGGGTTCCGCGTCTGGTGCGCAACCGGTCGCAGCGCATCGACCATGTGACCAAGGTACTCAAGAGCGAGCTCGGCCACGTTCCGAGCGAGCGCGAAATCGCGGAGCGGATCGGCGTGTCGCTGACCGAGTATCACCGCATGGCTCGCGATGGGACGGCCGTGAGCATGATGCCGCTGTCGCGCAAGCAAAGCGAGGACGACAGTCGCCGCGATCATCGTGAGTTTGATATTCTGGAGGATCGGCACCCGGTCGACCCCTTCATTGAAGCTCAGAAGACCGACCTGCGGGACTTCATCTCACGCGGACTGAGCCGCGTCGAGCGTCTTATCCTGATTCTGTACTACTACGAGCAGTTGACCATGAAGGAGATCGGCGACACGCTGGATCTGTCCGAGAGCCGGGTCAGCCAGATGCACTCGAGCATCGTGGAACGCCTTCGGTTCCGGTTGCGGGAGCGGTTGGCCGCCGTCGAGGTCTAGGATGTCCGCTGTTCCGCCACCTCACCTGATCGGATCGGTGCTTCAGTCGGAGGCCATGCAACGACGAACGTCGCAGGATGCCGCGGCGGAGGACGTCCGGCGGGCGGCGATCTCACGCGAACTCACGGCTGTCGACAAGGCCGTCGAGGTGGAGATCGAAGCTACCGACGCGGACACGCGGGTCCACACCGACGCGGGCGGGCAGGGGGGCTATGGCTGGACGGGGGACGACGGCGAGCCCGGCCCGGCATCGTCGGCCGACGGACCGGTGGATTCGACTGATGAGGGCCGGCTCGATATCGAGGCCTGAGCCACGTCGCCGTCAACGCAACCGCTAGCGTGCCAGCCGGATTGCAGCTACAATTCAGAAGGACGGTCGGACCGCAGCCGTACTGCGGCCGCTGCGCCGGCATCTCACCGGGAGAATTGCGATGAGCGAGCCCGCGTTGATTCTGGCGTTCCTGCAGAACATCGGCCTGCCGGAGATGATCGTCATCGGCCTGGTCGCGCTGCTGCTGTTTGGGCGGCGACTTCCGGAAGTCGGGCGGTCACTGGGCAAGGGCATCGTTGAGTTCAAGAAGGGGCTGCGTGATATCGAGGACGACGTGAACGATCGGCCGTCCGAGCCTCGCAAGGTGTTGCCCTCGACCGGTGATGGTGCGAAGGAATCAGGCAATTCTGGCAGCGCCTGACACCCGCTTCCCTCATGCCGAGCTAATTCAACCGGGGGAGTCCGCGACCGTCAGGCGCACAACCGGTGCCGGTCCGCGTCGGCGTGAGCGCGGCTTGCGTGTCGGCGGCGGCGATCCGGAAAGCTGCTCCTGCAGCAGACCCATGGCCTGCTCGACCGCCGCCGGGGTGGCATGCCCGGGGATTTCCAGCGGCTTGATGAATGCGAATCCGATGGCGGAGTGGATGAGCTGCCAAGCCAGTCCGCTGGCGAGCACGTCCTTGCGCACGTGTCCAGTCCGCTGTGCGGCCTGCAAGAGGTCGGTCAGGAATCTGGCGTAGCGCTGGTAGTGCCTCTGTAGCGCTAGAAGAATCTGCGGATCCCGAATCTCGGCCTGTGCGTGAAAGATGATGCGGTAGTACCGGCCGAGGTGGGGGTGGGTGGCCGGATTGAGGCGCAGCAACACGCGCAGCTTGTCCATGGGCGATGACAGGGGCGCGATGGCCTTTCGCCACTCGGCCAGCGTTTCGCGGCCGGCACGCTCGAGCAGGGCGACGAACAAGGCCTGCTTGCTTGGAAAATGGCGATAGAGAATCGGCTCGGTGACGCCGGCGGCTTTCGCCAAGCCGGCGGTGGTCGCTCCTCGGAAGCCGTGCAGGGCGAAATAGGCGATGGCGGCCTCCAGCAGTTGCTGACGACGATCGCTCGCGTTCATTCGACTCATGGCACAGCGCTCGGCCGAGTTGGACCGCTCAAGTGCTTCCAGTGTATCCAAAAGGGCGGGGGAACGCGATCGTCGGGCCCTACTCGGTCGGGCGGAGTCGTGGCCGGCCGCGCGTCATGTCGCGGCCGAGCGGGCTCTCGGCCACGTCGATGAGGTCGGACTCGCTGTCCAGCAGCAGTGGAGCGACGTAGCGGGCGATGAAGGCACGCTCAACGGCGTCCATGTGTTCGCCGCGGTAGTCGGCCGCGGCGAAGCGCGACTGGTAGGGGATGTTCAGGACCTTCTGGTACTGGCGGAAGGTGTCGCGGCGGGGATTGGGGGGTAACCGGAAGCCCTCTAGACCGGCCACGCCGGCCGCGGCGTCGTCGCGATCGATCGTGCCGGTGTACGGCACGATCCGCGCCAAGACCGTGTCCGTGGGGGAGTAGAACGTGTAGAGGTGGCCATCGACGCGCTTCAGCGCGCGGGTGAGGTCATAGCGACTCGAAAGGCTGCACCCGAGGAACGCAACGTTCTGAACGCGCACGTTTTCCGGCAGCGACTCCAGCGCGAAGGTGGCAATGCCGGTTCCGGCGGACAGGGCGATGATCATGACGGGCATGCCCGGGTAGGTGCGTGTGTAGGCCGCGATGCGTTCGGCCAGCTCGACGCCCTTGCCGCGATTGCGGCTGAGGTTGACCTGGTCGACGGCGGCCGTCAGCGTCTGCCAGGGGACCAGTTCGACGTAGCCGGTGAAACCGGCCTCCTGCATGCCGCGCGGAACGGAGAGGAACCCGACGTTTCCGAGCTGGCCGGCGCCGCCGACGTAGTAACAGATGCCGCTGGCGCGGTTTCCTTCCTGAACAAGACCGGATGCGTATTTCGCCGCTCCGCCGCATCCGGACGCCGACAGCGCGAACAGCAAGGCCAAACATCGACAGCGCAACGGAAACCTCCACCCGCCAGCCTGTTGCGAGGAGCAAATCAAATTATAGATCGGCCAACGGGAGCCGGCGATTTTTCAGGAACTCACGCCGGGACGGCGACCTTTTCAGTTCGGGCTGCGCGCCTGCCCTTGGCTGCGTACATCCGGCGATCGGCGGACTCGATCAGAGCGGCGGCGTCGGTCGGGTGGTCGTTGCGGATGCTGGCGACGCCGAAGCTGAGGCCCGGCTTGAAGGGCAGCGAACGAACGATCGAGGCATATTGTCCGAAAAGGGCGGAAATTCGGGCAGCGAGGGCGTGCGCCTTGTCGGCCGGCACGCCGGGCAGGACGAGCAGGAACTCGTCGCCGCCGATTCGAATGGCGAGATCATCTTCTCGCACGCACTGACGGAGCAGCGTACCGACGAACTTCAGCACGCGGTCGCCGGCGGCGTGGCCGAGCCGGTCGTTGAGTTGCTTAAAGCGGTCGACGTCGAACAGCACAACGCTCAGGTCGCCGGCTGCGTCGGACTGGGCGGCGAATATCTCAGCGAAGCGCTCCTCGAAGAGCCGGCGGTTCTTGACGCCGGTAAGGGGGTCTTCCCAGAGCGCCCGTCGGACGGCGGCCAGTTCGCGGGTGATGGCTCGGGTGCGTTCGGCAACCTGGTGTTCGACCTGCCGCTGGACCCGCTCAGCGCGCTGACGCCAATCGGTCGCATCGCGCTGGAGATCCTTGATGCCGCGGGCGATCTCGCCCAGCACGTCCGAGCGATCGACCACGCCGTTGTCGGCCAGATTCAGGAACGACGGCGCGCTGACGACCTCGTTCAGCGTTGCCAACGGCTGGAGCACGTCATGATGCACGCACCACCATGCGATCAGCACGCTGAGTGAGGCGACCGCCGCCACGGGCGCCAGAAACGGCCAGACGTCGCCCCACAGTCCGACTTCTCCGGCGTCCAGCGCGACCAGGCACGATGCGATGATCCATCCACGGTCGGCCTCCATGGCGACGTCGACCTCTCGCCATGCTCCGCGGGAATTGAGGCCGTTGGCAGGCTGTGCGACGCGGACATCGACGCGCGGAGCGCGAAGCGACGCGGATCGCAGCAGGTCGAGCCCGGTCGGATCGCCGAGGCGTTCGGTGGCGGGGTCCCATCTGCGCAGCGTGATCGAGCGAATACCGGCGGCGGAACTCTCAGCGTTGGCATCGGCGTTCGCTGGGTTCAGCGGCCGCGTCTGCATGTCAGCCAGCCCGGCCAGCGCGATCGACGCGGCGACCTGGTCGAGTGTGCGACCTCGCTCGCGCCACCCTTGCCAGACGTGCGTGATGGTCGCGGTGGCGACGATGATGAGGGCAGCGCAGAAGCCGAGCAGCGCGAGCGTCTTCTGGACGCAGCCTGGTGTGGGTGGGCGAATGGTCATGCGGCCTCGCTTCGAGTGTCGGCGGCGTCGGCACGCTTACCGGACGTGCAGCGACAACGCTTTCTCACTCGCAGGCAAATCTACGATACGCGGCGCCGCGGGTGAGCGGATCAGGGTTGTTCGTTGCCGGGTATGACTGCCGTGGGGAGACGAAGCTGCGAAGTGGGGGCGGAGCGTGGCTGCCGGGTCCAGCCGCCGGACTCCGTATCCTGAAGAATCCGTCGCCCGCGGTCCGGGTCATGCACGGCTTCGAACGTCCCGAACAGCAGGTAGCCCGATGCGTTGGCCGGTGTTAGCGAGAAGAGACTCGCGCCGGGGTAGTTCTGGGCGAGCAGGCGGAATCGGCCGCGGTAGCGATCCCCGGACTCGCGAGAGACGGCGACAATACCGTTAAACGCGACGAAGCGGCTCTGCGCAAGCGGCGAATCGAAGCGGCCGCGGACGTCGCGCACGCCGACGGAATAGTTCCGTCCCGCGCCGGCCGGCGGGGCGTCAAAGGCCAGCGACATCTGCACCGTCAGGCGGCCGAGCTCCGTGAAGAGATGCGCCTTGTCGAACTGCATGGCCACGCAGAATGAGCCGTCCGGCTCGGTCCACCAGTAACAGACCTGCGGGTCGTAGCGGTGTACGGTCGGCGGCGGTGGATCGATCGCGGTCAGATTGGTCGAAACGAACTGGAGGTTGGCCGAACCGCTGCAACCGCAGACGAGCGTAAGCACCAGCGCGAGTCGGAGCGGTCGACTGGTCATTCGCCCGGCAGCGGAAACTGGTCGCAGAGATCCTGAACGGCGCCGCGCACCCTTGCAATCACCGTCTCGGAGCCGCCGGCGGCCAGCACCTGGTGAATGAAGTCGGCCACCATATCCATGTGCTCGGTCTTGAGACCGCGCGTGGTGACGGCCGGAGTTCCGATCCGCAGGCCGCTGGTCTCCATGGGCTTACGCTGATCAAACGGAATCATGTTCTTGTTGACGATGATGGACGCCGCCTCGAGCCATTTTTCAGCCATCGCGCCGGTCAGGTCCGGGTGGCCGCTGGTGAGATCGAGCAGCATGAGATGATTGTCGGTACCGCCCGACACGAGGCGGTAGCCGCGCCGGATGAGTGCTTCGGCCAGAGCCCGGGCGTTGCTCAGAATCTGCCGCTGGTAGGCGCGGAACTCCGGCCGCAGCGCCTCGCCAAACGCGATGGCCTTGGCGGCGATGATGTGCACCAGCGGACCACCTTGCAGTCCCGGGAAGATGGCAGAGTCAATTTTCTTCGCCCAGTCGCCCTTGCACAGGATCAGGCCGCTGCGCGGACCGCGGAGGGTCTTGTGCGTGGTCGTGGTGACGAACGGGCAGCACGACACCGGCGACGGATGCAGTCCGGCCGCCACCAGCCCGGCGATGTGGGCGATGTCGGCCAGCAGCAGGGCGTCGACTTCTTCAGCGATTCGGGCGAAGCCGTCCCAGTCCCAGATGCGCGGGTAGGCGCTCGCGCCAGTGATGATGAGCTTGGGCTTGACCTCGCGCGCCAGCCGGCGGACCTCGTCCATGTCGATCCGCTCGTCCTTCTGGCTGACGCCGTACTGGACGACGTTGAACCACTTGCCCGAGATGTTGACCTTCATGCCATGCGACAGGTGGCCGCCGTGGTTGAGGTTGAGCGACAGGATGGTGTCGCCGGGCGTCAGAGCCGCGAGGAATACACCTTGGTTCGCCTGCGAGCCTGAATGCGGCTGAACATTGGCATGGTCTGCCCCGAACAGCTGGCGGGCGCGCTCGATGGCGAGCGATTCGATCTCGTCGACATGCTGACAGCCGCCGTAGTAGCGCTTGCCGGGGTAGCCCTCGGCGTACTTGTTGGTGAAGACCGAGCCGGCGGCCTCTAGCACGGCCGGGCTGACGTGGTTTTCGGAGGCGATCAACTCGAGCGTCTGGTGTTGACGGCGGTGCTCGCGCTCGAGGATGGCGAAGACGGCCGGATCAGAGTTCCGGACGGATGGATATCGGTCGGATGCGTTGCGGTGCATGGCGGTTTCTTGCTCCTGATCCGACAGGAAGATAGGTCATTGCAGGGGTCGTTGCAAACGGAGCGGAGTCGGCCGGAAACGCATGGCTGCGTTCAGCCGCGAATGCTTTCGACGAGGGCCCCCGAACCGTCCCAGTAAGGCGGCATGCCGTCGCGGTACACCACATCGGCATGCCGAATGCACGTGGCCATGCCCGGAATGCTGCCCGTACCGGCCCAGGGTCGAGCAGGCTTATCGCGTCAGCCGGTGGTCATTGCTTCGCTTAGTCGGACCCTTCCCCGCCGTCTTCCTGCTTCCCGAAGATGACGTCGTGGCTGATGATGTTGGTCGACTGATCGCCGGAGCCGTGCAGACCGCCGCGGCGCTGCTTGGGCGAGCGCCCCGGCTTGGCAGCCGCATCGGCCTCGCCCGGGGTCGTGGTGGCGGCCCAGTCGGCCCGCTTCTTCGACAGGGCGATCTTGCGATCCTGCGAATCGACCCGCAGGATCTTGACCTCGAGTTCCTGGCCGATCTGGACCTCGGCGTGCGGATCGTCGACCTTGTGGTCGGCCAGTTCGGAGACGTGCAGGAGACCTTCGAGATCCTGCTCGAGTTCGATGAAGACGCCGAAATTGGTGATTTTGGTGACCCGTCCCGCGACGATCATGCCGGGGATGTAGCGCTCCGGGACGGCCCGCAGCCACGGATCCTCGGTGAGCTGCTTGAGGCCCAGCGCGATGCGCTGCTTTTCCTGGTCGACGCTGAGCACGACGCACTTGATCTCGTCGCCCTTCTTGAGCAGCTCCGACGGGTGGCCGATCTTCTTGGTCCAGCTCATGTCGGAGATGTGCAGCAGGCCGTCGATGCCCTCCTCAATCTCGATGAAGGCTCCGTAGTTGGTGAGGTTTCGAACCTTGCCCGTGACGATGGTGTTGGGCGGGTAGCGCTCGGCGACTCGAGTCCACGGGTTGGTCTCGGTCTGCTTGAGCCCCAGGGAGATTTCCTGCTTGCCCTTGTTGACATCGAGGACGACGCATTCAACCTGCTGGCCGGGCTGAAGCAGCTCAGACGGATGGTTGATGCGGCGCGTCCAGCTCATCTCGCTGATGTGGATGAGACCCTCGATGCCGGCCTCGAGCTTGACGAAGGCGCCGTAGTTCGTGAGGCTGACGACTTCGCCCTTGATGCGCGAGTTGACGGGATACTTGGCCTCGACCTCGTCCCACGGGTTGGGCAGCGTCTGCTTGAGGCCGAGGGCGATCTTCTCCTTGTCGCGGTCGATGTTGAGGATCCTGACCTTGATCTTTTCGTCGACCTTCACGATTTCGCTGGGGTGACCGATGCGGTCCCAGCTCATGTCGGTGATGTGCAGCAGTCCGTCGATGCCGCCGAGATCGACGAAGGCGCCGAAGTCGGCCAGATTCTTGACGACGCCCTCGCGGATCTGGCCAACCTCGATCTCGGCCATGAGCTTCCCCTTGGCCTCGGCCCGGGTGTCCTCGAGCAGCTTGCGGCGCGAGACGACGATGTTGCGGCGCTCCTGGTCGATCTTGATGACGACCGCGTCGATGGTGCGGCCGATGTACTCGTTGATGTCGGCCGGCCGGCGGATGTCCACCTGACTGGCGGGCAGGAAGGCATTGACGCCGATATCAACCAGCAGGCCGCCCTTGATCTTGCGGACCACCTTGCCGGTGACGCGCTTGCCTTCGTGGCAGTCGGACATCACCAGTTCCCAGCCGCGGATGCGATCGGCCTTGCGCTTGGAGAGCAGGATGGTGCCGCCGTCGGACTCGAGCGCCTCGATCAGGACGGCGATCTCTTCGCCGACCTTGATCTGCGCGGGGTCATCCCATTCGCTGATGGGGATGTAGCCTTCGCTCTTGAGGCCGACATCGACCACAACCTCGTTCCCGCTGATGCCGGTGATGCGGCCGTTGAGGACCGACTTGGACTTGAACTCCCCCACGGTCTTGTCGAGCGCCGCAGAGACATGCTGCTCCTCGAGCGAACCGCCGAAGGCGGCGGCCAGTTCCCGGGAAAGCTCGTCTTCGTTGATCTGAATGCTGTCGAGAAGCTCGTTTTGTGGCATGTGGGTCGGAATAGTCAGCGCCCGCCGGCGACCGATCGCCGCGGGAGACGCCTCGCCGGTTCCGTTCGGGGAAACGCGGAAAGGAATCGAAGGCCAAGGTCGCGCCGGCGGGAGGCGGAACATCCGCGCCCACGACACCGGCACGTCGAACCCAGAAGTATATCGGCCGGCTGGGGAGTTGCAAACGGCCGGGATGGGCCGAAAATGGGCTCCAGCGGGCTGATCGCACGGTGCACCGGGCTTGTCGATCACTGACGGCAGGATACACTGCCGAAAGGCCCAGGCCGCTCGTTTCGTCAAGGCCGCTGCTTGAACGCGGGCGACCGTCGGGCCCGTAGCTCAATGGTCAGAGCGAGGGACTCATAATCCCCAGGTTGCAGGTTCGAGTCCTGCCGGGCCCAATCGGATCTTGCCGTTGGAGTTCATCGCTCATGATCGACCCGCCGTCCTCGCGACCGCGCCTTCAGGATCGGGACGAACGTAGTTCGCTGGATGTGGAGCAAGCCCGGTATCTGCGGCGACGCGTGCAGTTCTGGCGGAGCGTGGCGGGGGCACTGCTGCTGGGGATTGTGCTGGTGATCGTGGTGGTGGCCGAGCGGCAGTCCACGCTGGGGAGTCGTTGCCGCGTGGCGCTCGAACACTACGGGCGGATCGCCGCGCAGTTGCGGCTGGAGGAGGCGGAGCCAGCCACGCTTCGGCTGCGATGGCAGTACTTGGATCCAGCGCCTCAGGGGTTCCTGCCGGCACACTATCAGATCCTGTTCAACAACTGGACGGCGGCGACGCAGGACGCCGAGGCGATTCCGCTGGCGGTGTGCAGCGAACCGCACGGCACCCTGACCGGGACCGGCCGAAACGTGCTGTTCCGGCAGGGTCAGCGGCTCGAAGCACGCTGGGTGGACGAGGGACCCGGGTCCGAGCTGGCGTTGCACGGCGCGGCAGCCGAACGCTCGCTCCTGGCAGACCGATAGGGACCGGAAGTCAGACGCGCTCGCGAATCCAGCCGCCGCCGAGCACCAGGTCGCCGTCATAAAGCACGAGTGCCTGTCCCGGCGTGATGGCCTGCTGGGGCGTGTCGAACCGCACTCGAACGGTGTTCCCATCGAGGCGCGCGACCGTGGCCGGCGCGGGCGCATGGTTGTAGCGAATGCGAGCCGCCGCCCGCATGTTGCCGACGGGCGGATCGATCCACCACGTCATGTCATCGGCGATGAGTCCATCGGCCTCGACGGCCGAGCGCGGTCCGACGGTGACCACGTTGGCGTCCGGATCTAGATGCGTCACGTACGCCGGCTCTCCGAGCGCGATTCGAAGGCCGTGCCGCTGACCGATCGTGAAGTGCGGCAGGCCGTTGTGCCGCCCGACGAGGCGGCCGTCAACGTGCCGGACCTCGCCGGGACGGAAGCCGTCGGGCCGGTGTGTTCGAATCACGGCCGCATAGTCTCCGTCGGGTGCGAAGCAGATGTCCTGCGACTCGGGCTTGTCGTGCACTCCGAGACCCATGCGCCGCGCCGCTGCGCGCACGTCCTCTTTCGTCAGATCGCCGATCGGGAACAGCGCTCGTTCTCGAGCGGACAACGGAATGCCGAACAGGACGTAGGACTGATCCTTGCGGGCGTCTCGGGCACGCGCCAGGCGTGCGCGGCCGGTGGTGGCGTCCATGCGTGCATAGTGTCCGGTGGCGATGCCGCTCGCTCCGATCGCGTCGGCGTACTCGACGAGGCGACCGAACTTGAGCCACTGGTTGCAGGTGACGCACGGGTTGGGCGTTCGCGCCCGGGCGTACTCATCGGCGAAGTGCGAGACCAGCCGGGAGAAATCCTCCTGGAAGTTAAGCGCGTAGAAGGATATGCCAAGCTGGCCTGCGACTCGCCGTGCGTCGGCGGCGTCTGAGGCGGAGCAGCAGCCGCGGGTTCGATCCGCGATTGGCAGGAGCGAGTTTCCAGGTGTGTGAAGGCCGATGCGCATGAACACACCGACCACCTCGTGGCCCTGTTCGACCAGCAGACCGGCGGCGACGCTGCTGTCGACACCGCCGGACATCGCCACCAGAATTCGCCCGCGACTCGCCATGATGCGGCAGTCTAGCACGGTCGGCACGGCGGCGGCACGGGGCGAAGCTCAAATAGCACGGCCGGCCGACGGGTCAGACGTCGACCGGCCGTGATGCCGTTGAGGCGGTGCCTGGCTTACTCTTCGTCCTCGTCCTTCTGTCCGGGAGGAGACTGGGTTCCGTCCTCGTCGTCCTCGTCATCACCGGCCTGCGCGGCCATGAAGGCGTCCTTCAGGGACGTGATGAGTTCCATGGGGACGAACAGGTCGAGCCGCCCGGAACCGGAATCGACCGTGGTCGAGCCGCCCAGCGGGGCGTTGATTTTTCCGAGCTTGATGGGGACGTCGGAATCCTCACCGAGCGCGGCCATCGTTCGCTGCACGCCATCGACGATCGCGTCGATGGCGACGTAGAACTCGGCCGTCTTGGCGTCCGGCAGGAACTTGTCGGAGTTCGTGATCCCGGAATCGGCCGCGAGGCCGTCGCCCTTGCTGGAGGCGGACTCCACAAGGGAGGCGAATCGCTTCTTTCCGCCGCCGATGCCGAAGACGACGGCGTCCTTGCCGGCCTGCGCGAACCGCAGCATGAAGCCGTCCTTGCCGACCAGCTTCTTGTATGAATCGGCCTCCTCGGCCTCGATGTCGGGCATGAGCTTGGCGAGGTCGACCGAGAGCGTGTCGACCTTCGCACCGCCGATGTCTTCGGCCCCGACCTTGTGGACGACGCCCTCGCACGCCTTGGCGAATTCCTCGTTATCGCTGAGTCCCTTGAATTCCTTGACGAGCTTGCCCAGGCTGCTGATGACCTCCTCCGGGTTGGAGCACTCGATGACCGCGGTAGCACCGAGTACGCCGTCGCTTCCGTCGGGCAGGATGGAGACCGCCACCGCCGACTTTCCGAGCATCTTGGAGAATTCGCCCAGGTTCCTGGCGAGGCTCTTGACCTTGTCTTCTTCGAAAGTGATCTCGTCTCCAAACTGCTTGAGCTGCGCGGGGAGCGCCTCGGCCATCTCGTCGATGTCTTTGGACGTCACCTCTGACGCGATGGCGCCGAACGCAATGGCGAATGTCTCCTTCGGGAGCCGCGCCAGCAACGATTCCTTCTGAGGTTTGCGCTTGCTGAGCGAGCCGGCGAGATCACTCCCGTTGCGGGGGGTTCCCATGCCGACGATCGACACGCCGCTTTCGTCCATGCGGATGCAGAGATCAGTCGAGTCGACGTCGGCCCCCGACTTCATCAACTGGTCGATCTGGCGCGTGATCTGCGTTGCGTCACCGCCAGCGCCGGCCGCCAGCATCGGCAGCATCGCCTTGATCTGCGGCTCGAACTGCTTGAGCCACTTCGAGATCGCCAGCGAGATGATGACGTCTGACTTTCCGTAGGCGGCGAGGCGCTGCTTCTCCATCGCGGCCCCGACGGACTTCTTCGCCTTCAAAACCGCCATGCAGGCGTCCCTCGACCGACCCAGAACGGCGAACTTGCCTTTCTTGGCCGTGAAGACCGGCTGGCCCATGAGCATCCCCCTGGTGACATCCTTGTCGGCCGGGGCATCCTCGTCGTCCTCGTCATCACCGCCGCCGGCGGCGGTCAGTTTCTTGATCAGGGCGTCCGGATTTGTTGAAGGCATCAGGATCGCGATGCCTTCGGGGCTCATGGTCTTGAAGTCGGTGACCACGATGGCCATGCCACCCGCGCTGTCGAGCAGTTCGCCGAGTCCGAGCATCCCCTGAGCCATGCCAACCAGCGACTGGGCCGGCAGGCCGAGCTTCTTCGACATCATCGCGACCTTTGCATCGAGGTTCTCGAGGCTCGGAATGGCGACGTATGCCCAGGCGTCGGCTGGAATCGTGTCGAGCAGCGCCTTTTCCGCCGCTGCTCGGTCTCCGGCTTGCACCGGTGAATGGCTGACCGCGAGAATCGCGGCGCAGAGAACGCATAAGTGTCGCATCAATCGCAGCATGGAAAGCTCCTCTTGTCTTGGTTGAACGAACCCGACGAGTCGGCGTTGATCGAATATCGGGCTTATAGGTTGTTCCCCTCGCGCCGTCAAGAAACCCGGTGCGCTAATCGGGCCGCGTGCGACCGGAGTCCTCACGGCGCTGACTTCGCTCGCCCACGTCGACCTGTACGCGCACGCGCCGCTTGCCGAACGTGGCGGCCGGCTGGGTCGCCGCCTGCGTGCTCTCGAGCCTTGCGGCCATTTGCGCCAGCGGCTCCACGCAGCGGGCGACGTCGGATTGGGTCATGAAGAGCTCTCCTTGAATCCACGTGGGCGCCGTCGTCAGTGACCACAGTGCGAGCGGCCCCGCGTCTTCGCGTGGAGCGACGGGCTCGGGAGAGGGCGGCGCGGTGCCTCCGCCCGCTTCGGCCTGGTACTCGAGAGCGGCGAGGGCCGGCAGCGCATCCGCCAAACGTCCCACATCGGCTATCGCGAGCAGCACGGCGTCCCGCGGCGCCTGTTGAAGAGTCGCGGCGATGGCGGGGGTTTCGCGGAATTCGGCCTTGCCGGCCTTCAGCCGGGCGGACATGGCCAGCAGGTCAGCCTCGTCGTGGGTGATGGTGTAGGCGACCACGTCCTTTGAGATCGCCGCCATTCTGTAACGCGCGTCGCCGTACATGCGTTCCGCGATCCGGGCGTTCCTGGAGTCCCCCGAGCGCGTGGTCAGCGGCGCCTCGCGGATGCGAAGGCCCTCACGCTCGACGATCTGGACCATCTCCTGGGTGCTCCAAGTCGGCATGAATGTGCCGAGCGTTGCGTCGGCGTTGCCTGCCATGCGTCCCAGCAAGTCGAACGCTTTCGCCGAATCCTCGACGATGAGGGTTCCCCACGCCTGCATGGCGCCACACGGGGAAAAATCGCAGACAAACGTCGAACCGCGAGAGAGCCGGTAAAACGCGCCGGTATCCCGCGCCAGTGATTCCAGCGAGGGTTGCGATGAGGCGGCCCGGATGGTCGGCGATCGGGTCACTCGCTCGAACAGGTCTTGCATGATGGCGTCGTCTCGCGGGTTCTGCCAGGTCGAGGCCAGTGCCAGCGAGAACGGCCGGCGCGGGAGCCCGGCCCACATGTCGGCATCGGTCCGGTGAACGTCACGCAGGTAGTCGGCCACTTTACCCGAGTCGGTGAACGCGTGGTGGTGACGCAGCCGAACGCCGGCATGGGCGAGACTCAGGCTGAGCATGGTGGAGTTTATCTGCGCGACGCACTCCGTGATGCCGTCGAGGAGCCATGTCAGCGCGGCCGTTTCAACCTCTTTCTCGACGGTGCGCTCACCAACGAGATTGGAGCCGGTGCCCAGCAATCGCGCGACGACGAGCCACTGCTGAATCTTGGCGCGCCACGGTTTCATCGGGATGCGAATGACCGCGTCCGACGCGTCCAGCAATGCAACCTCCTGCACGGAGAGGTCTGCGCCCAAACTTCGACGCCCCGGTCGGATCGCGGCCTCGACGGCCTTCGACCCCCGGCCGGCTGCGAGCCATTCTCCGTGTCGCGCCGTGGCGAGGGGCTCGGTTCCTTCAGATGCGGCAAGCGACGTCACGGTAGGCCGAAAGACCACAATCGGGCGGTCCATCGACTCGACGCTTCGGAAAACGAGGGCGACCGGAGCGCTTACATCCACGCAACCGGACGGGAGTCCGCGGCTTTCGATCATCTGCACCACGTCGATTCGGTTGGCATCGGGACGAATCGAACGAATGAGCGCAGTCGCCCGCTCGGACAGGGCGGCCGGATCAGGAACGAGGATGACGATTGCCGCATTGGCCGGGAGCACGGTCACCAAGTCATGCACCGAGCTCCCCCCGGCAGTGGCTGTCTGAGAGCACACATGCCAGATGGTGGCGACGACGGCCAGCGATAAGGTGGCGCTAAATCTAGTGGTTACAAATGGTTGCTGCAATGCTATGCATCCAGTAGCGGCGGCCGGCCGGGTCAGGATTCCTCCTCGGGGCCTTGGGCCCAACGCTAGCACAACGAGCGGCTGCCCGACAACTCACGGGCTGGCCGACGGGTCTCTTTTCGGCGTGGCGTCCGGGAATTCAAGGTCCTCCGCTCGGTGGCACGCCACCAACGAGCCCAGGCGCGAGGCGGGAAGCGCGCGCAAGGCCGGCGGCTCCTGGCGGCAGGTCGCTTCTGCGTGCGGGCAGCGGGTGTGAAAGTCACATCCGGATGGAGGGGATAAGGGCGATGGCGGCTCTCCAAGGATAGGGACTGGCGTCGAGCTGCTGCGGGGCGACAGACCGGGCACCGCGCTGAGCAGGGCGCGCGTGTACGGGTGTCGGGGGTGGATCAGCACGTCTCCGGCTGGACCGATCTCGACAATCCGACCCAGGTACAACACCGCCACTCGATCGCAGAGTTGTCGAACAACCGCGAGGCTGTGGGCGATGAAGAGGCAGGCCAGTCCCTGTTGCTCGCGCAGATCGGCCAACAGGTTGACGATCTGCGACTGCACGGAAACGTCCAACGCCGAGACCGGTTCGTCGCAGATCAGCAGGCTCGGGTTTACGGCCAGCGCCCGGGCGATGCCGATCCGCTGCCGCTGCCCGCCGGAGAATTGATGCGGGAATCGGCCGGCGTGCTCGGGCCGCAGGCCGACGCGCTCGAGCAACTCGGCCACGCGGGCGGACCGGCTCCGTCTCGGCAAGATTGCATGCGCATGCAGCGGCTCCGCGATGATGTCACCAGCGGTCATGCGCGGGTTCAGGCTCCCGACGGGATCCTGAAAGACGACCTGGAGGCGCCGGCGAACCCGGCGCAGCTCGGCGGGGGACAGAGTCGCGAGATCGAGACCCTCGAACAGCACCTTCCCTGACGTGATCGGCACGAGCCGCAGGATCGCGCGGGCAATCGTGGACTTCCCACTGCCGCTTTCACCGACCAGTCCGAGAGTTTCGCCGGCCGCCAGTTGGAAGGTGACGCCGTCAACGGCTCGAATCGCCCGTTTTCGTCGCCCAAGCCAGTCGGCATCGAGAGGGAAGTGCACGACGAGATTCCGAACATCGAGCAGCGGTGGCGCGTGCGTCATGAATCCGCTCTCCAACAGCGAACGCGATGTCTGTCGCCTGCTGCCTCTTCGGGGGGGTCATCAGAGCGGCAGCGTGGGTCATCGCTTACGCGGTCGCAACGCGGGTGGAATCGACACCCCGAAATATCCGCCCCAACCGCCGGGACCGTGCCGGGAATGGTCGCGAGGCGTTCTGGCGGGCCGTCCAGCCTGGGCACGCAGCGGAGCAGTGCCGCGGTGTAGGGGTGCCGCGGATGGGTCAGCACGTCTCGGACCGGACCGCGCTCAACCACGCGCCCGGCATACATGACGGCCACGTCGTCCGCGGTCTGAGCAACGACGCCCAGGTCGTGGGTGATCAGGAGCAGCGCCATGTGATGCCGTTTCTGGAGATCCGAGAGCAGCGTGAGCACCTGCTGCTGAAGCGTCGGGTCGAGCGCGGTGGTTGGCTCATCCGCGATGAGCAGGCGCGGCCGGGCCGCAATGGCCATGGCGATCATCGCGCGCTGTCGCATGCCGCCGGACAGTTCGTGGGGGTATTGACGCGATCGCCGCGCGGGATCAGAGATTCCGACCTCCCGCAACCATTCGACGGACTCCCGCAGCGCTGCGGAGCGTGGCCCGCCATTTCGCTGCCGGACGGCCTCCGCCACCTGCAGGCCGATGCTCATCAGCGGGTTCAGGGCTGACATGGGCTCCTGGAAGATCATGGCGATCTGCCGGCCACGAATCTCCCGCATGCGGCGCTCTGAGAGGGCCACGAGATCAACGCCCGCGAAGTCGATGCGGCCACCGCTGATCCAGGCCGTGTTCTCGGGAAGGAGACGCATGAGGGACAGGGCGGTGAGACTCTTGCCGCAGCCGCTCTCGCCGACCAGCGCGAGGGTGCGGCCGGCCACCAGGTCAAGGGAGACTCCCCGGACCGCCTCGACGCAGCGGGCGCCGGACCAGATGTTGACGTGGAGATCCGTGATCTCGAGCAGCGCGGGCGACCGGGCGGCGCGGCGGACCACAGGCGTGGCGGCCGGCGGTGCGTGTGGGGTGGGGCGAAACGACGTCGCGCGGGATTCGACGACATCTCGGAACGCGTCGCCGACGATATTCAGTGCCAGCAGCGTCAGAGTGAGGAGGCCGCACGGAAACGCGAGCAGCCACCAGAAGCTCTGCACGCTGTTGATCGCGGAGACGCCCTCAGCCGCAAGATTCCCCCAACTGGGCAGGGGGGGCTGAACGCCAATGCCGAGGAAGCTGAGGAACGACTCCTGGAGAATCGCCTGGGGGATTGTGAGCGTGGCATAGACGGCGATCGGCCCGGCCATGTTGGGTAGCAGGTGACGTCGCCAGATCGCGAAGGTGGAGAGTCCGATCGCCCGGGCCGCGTCGATAAACGGCCGCACGCGCAGCGAAAGCACCTGGCTGCGGACGACTCGGGCCATGGTGAGCCAACTGACACCGCCGATCGCGAGCAGCAGAATCGTCACCTGGGTCAGGTCGTGGCCCCAGCCGAGTCGTTGTCGAAGCAATCCGTCCAGCGCCACCCTCAACAGGATGACGAGCAGGACGTAGGGGAGGCCGTACAGAATATCGACGACGCGCATCAGGACGGCGTCGACGCGAGCCCCGGACAGGCCGGCGACTGACCCCCAGGCGACGCCGAGCAGCATGCTGAGGGCCGCGGCCCACGCGCCGATTCCGAGACTGATCAAGCCGCCGAGCAGGACACGAGGCAGGAGCGGCCGCCCGAGCAGATCGCGGCCCATCGGCTCGCCGAGACTCGGCGCCGCGCGGGCGGCCTGTAACTCCACCTCCGCGTGGCGCGGCGCGGCCCAGATCGAGCCCAGCGTGCAGGCCAGCAGCACGAGAACAATCCAGGCCGCTGCCAGCCTGGCTGGTGGTCGGGCGAGCACCCGACGCCATGTGCCGGGATCAGAATCGGCGGAGTCCGGATTACTCAGGAGGGCGATGTCGGTCACGCGGCGCCCTTCGACTGAATGCGGGGATCGATCAGGCCATAGGCCAGGTCGACCAGCAGATTGAACACCACCAGCATGGTCGAATAGACCAGCACGGTCGCCAGAATCAGCATCTGATCGCGGTTCAGGACGCTGTTGACGAAATGCGTGCCAAGCCCGGGAACGTTGAAGACGCGTTCGACGATGAACGAGCCGGTCATGGCGGCCGCGGCGGCGGGGCCAAGATAGCTCAGGGTGGGCAGCAGTCCGTTTCGCAGGGCGTGCCGCCAGATGACCGCGGCCTGCGAAAGGCCCTTGGCGCGTGCGGTGCGAATGAAGTCGCTCACGAGCACTTCTGCCATGGATTGGCGGGTCAGCCGGAGGATGTAGGCCAGCGGCGCCAGCGCGAGCGCCACGGCCGGACGCAGCAAGTCAAGCGGGCTGTCCCATGTTCCGGCCGAGAGCACCGGTACCGTCACGGAAAACCCGATCAGAAGAACCGCCGCGATCACGAACGCGGGCGTGCTGACACCCAGCACCGCAATGCTGGTCGCGACGAGATCGACCAACCGCCCTCGGTGCAGGGCGGCGATTGCGCCGAGCAGCGTTCCGAACACGAGCGCGATCAGGATGGCCGCAAGGCCGATGGCGGCCGAGACGGGCAGGCCGGCGGCGATAATCTCGCTGCAACTCCAATTGTCGTACTGGAGCGACTCGCCCAGATCACCCTGCAGGACGCGACCCAGGTAGCGCCAGTAGAAAGTCCAGTTGTTTTCCATGCCGTAGCGTTGCCGGAGGGCCTGTTCCAGCATCGGCGGCAGCGCGCGGCTGCCCTCGCGCTGGAAGGGGTTGCCGGGGACGCTCACAACCATGACGAAGGTGACGGTGTAGATCGCCAGCAGGACGATCGGAACCTGTAATGCACGTCGGGTGATGCGGTTGAGCACGCGTGGAAATTCATGGCGGAGCGATGGCCGACTTCACGGGACGGACGTCGGTCGCGGGCGCCGTTCAGGGACCGCGTTCGAGCAGCGCCACCTGCCGCATCAACGGCAGCAGCCGCGGGCTGAGCGAGACTCCGGTCAGTCGGCGAGGATTGTACGCATAGACGTTCGTGTAATGGAACAGCGGGATCAGGGGCAGCGCGTCGCGCACGAGATAGCGCTCGCAGTCGGCCAGCGCCGCCAGTCGTTCAAGGTGTCCTTGCGTGAGGTCGGCCGCATTCAGCATTCGATCGAACTCGGGATCCGCGTATGCGGAATCGTTGTTACCGCTGTCGGCGCGGAAGATGTCCAGGAACGAGGTGGGGTCGTCGTAGTCGCCGTACCAGCTCGCGCGGGCGATCATGAAGTTGTGTCGCTGCTTGTCCTCGCGGTACGACTGGGCCTCCTTTCCGATCAGTCGGACGCGCATGCCGAGATGGGCCTTGAGCATGGCCGCGACCGCCTGGGCGATCAGCCCGTGGCCGGCTTCATTGTTGTAGAGCAGGCTGATTTCCGGAAGCCCGCGGCCGCGCGGGAATCCGGCTTCGGCGAGCAGCCGACTCGCGGCCTCCGCATCGAACGCGAGTCCGTCCACGCCAGGATAGTCCGCGATGGTCCCGGGAGGTATGAGCGTTGTGGCGGGCGGCTCTCCTCGGCGAGTGATCTCGGCGCAGATGGCGGCCCGGTCGATCGCCATGGTGATGGCCTGGCGGACTCTCCGGTCGGCAAGGGGGTTTGGCGAGCCGTCGGGCATCCGCGGCGCACAGTTGATGTTGTAAAAGTAGGTTCCGAATGCCGGGAACGCCCGCACATCGTGGCGGAGCGACGGGCCTTCGCGGCCGACCAGTTCCGGCGTGAAGCCGGCTTCGAGCGACAGCAGCCAGTCGATGGAACCGGTCTCGTACATGATCCAGGCCGTGTTCGCGTCGGCGACTTCGATCCAGTCAATGGAACCGATCTGGACACCGGCAGCACCGTGGTAATGCGGGTTCTTATTCAGTCGCAGACCGCGCTTGAATCGCCAATCGGCGAGCAGGTAAGCGCCGTTGTAGTGCGTCCGGCCCGGCTTGCACCATCGCGAGTCGTAGAACAGGAGCCCAGACGCGTCACGCCGTTCGTAGTCGCGCACCGTGTGGCGGTGCAGGGGCAGGAAGACAGGCCCCGTCAGAAGTTCCCGGAAATAGGCGACGGGTCGCGTTAGTTCGATCCGCAGCATGCGTGCGTCCTCGGCAACGATGCGCACGTCGCGCCGAAAGCGTTCATCGGCCTCGCTCCAATGCCGGGCTGCCGCGGTCGCGCGGTCTTCCGGTGGCACCTCCGCAAGTCGGCTGATCTCAGCCTTCCGCCAGGCCAGATAATCAGCGACGCCGACGATCTTCTCGAAGAAGTAGGCGTAGTCTCGCGCCGTGCCCGGCTCGAGCGCGCGACGCCATGCGAAGACGAAATCGTCGGCTTCGACCGGATCGCCGTTGCTCCAGCGGGCCTGATCGCGGATGCGGAATCGGTAGGTTGTGGCGGACTCGTTGGCCTGCGAGGCGCCGGTGACGGGGTCAGCGCACCCGGCCATGACGCCGCCGCCGGAGGGGTCATCCACGCAGAGACCCTCATAAAGCTGGATGGCCAGTCGGATGTCCTGCAGCCAACTGATCTGGGCCGGGTCGAGCGTGGCGATCGAGACCGCGTCGGCAACGCGGAGGTCAGCGGCCGGCAGTCGCGGCGTGAGCCGCGATAAGCCATACGCGCCGGCGGCCAGAGGCATGACGATGGCAGCCGCGCGCGACAGACTGCGACGATCGGAGATACCCCACATGGCGGCGAAGCTTAACGCGGCCGCCGGCAGCAGCACACACGGGAAGCGCTAGTCCCGCAACCCGACCGGCAGCCTCAGCGGGTCCGCGTTCAGCACGCCCGGCTTGTCTCCGCCAATCCAGGCGGCCAGCGACTGCTGAACGGCTTTCGCGTCAGCCCCTGCGGCCATGCGCGTGGCCACGCGTTGCGGCTCCGGTGGGGGGCTCGGCCCCCCGTCGATCGCTCGCAACATCGCGGCGAGTGCGTCCTCGCAGGCCTTGGCAACTTCGCGGAGGCTGGTGCCGCCACCCGATGGGCCGAGTTGCCCGTATCGATTGCAGTAGAAGGCAAGGAAACGCGCGAGATCGGTTGCGAGCCGACGCTTGACCGTCGCGCCATCTGTCAGCCCGGCGAAGGTGCGTGCCGCTGCCGCGAAACCCGCGATGTCCGCTTCGGGCCGCCGGCCTCCGGTCTGCTGCAGCGTCTGCAGCCGTGTCTCGAGCACGGTCGAGATTGCCTTGGCGAGCTGCTCGGATCCGGCGAAATCCTTGACGACCGCATGGTAGTCCAGGGCCTCGTAGATTCGCCTCAGCACCAGCGGGTCGGTCTCAGCCGCGCCGGCCTGCGCGAGCGCGTCGATCACGGGCTCGTAATCCGACGCCTGTCGAAGCGAGCCGCGGAGTTTTCGGAGTCCTTCGGCCCCGCGATAACGCACGGCGGCGTGCGGCGACGCCAGCGCGGCGATCATCGCCGATTGGGTGCCGCCGAACGGCAGGCGATCCAGCAGGACGACCACATCAAGGGCGGGGTCGAGCTCCGTACCGCCGATCAGCGGCCGGTACGCCTTCGCCATTTCCGCTCCCAGCCTGGCCTTGAACTCGCGCGTGGCCTTCTCGTCGTCGATGAGCTTGGTCAGTTGCCCGGTGACCCTCTGGCGTTCCTTCTGGTCTCGGGCTTTGGAGAAGCGTACGGCCGTCTCCTCAAGCCAGCCGGCCAACCGGCTGATATCCGCGGAGCTGAACTGGTTCTGCGCGCTCATCTGCACGATTTCAGCCGGTTGAGCCCGCGCATACCCGCCGCCCAGCGCGATCGCCAACGAAGCCAGCCACCACCGCGTTCCGCGCATGATCGGTCGATGCCCCGCTGTCGGCTGCCGCCGAAACCGCGCGCCGGAAACACCGGCGCCAACGCCCCTCTGTGACGCTAGCGAACGGGCCGAAGAGGTGTCAAGCCACGGTCCGGTCATCCCAGTCTCCGTCGGGCGTCCGCGCACGGACGTGGGCCGAGAACATCGCCGACCTTGACGCGTTTCGCAAGCCGCGGCTATAGTCGAAGCTGGTGAGACACGCGTCGAAAAAAGCGTCCTCGCCGCATCGCGCGGAGCATATTCCAGCGCCAGCCGTCAAGCGCCTGAGTCTTTACCTGCGAGAACTGGAGACTCATCTCAGTTCGGGCAGCCGCACGATCTCGAGCCGCCGGCTCGGCGAGGCGCTCGGACTGACCGACGCCCAAGTCCGGAAAGACCTGGCGTACTTCGGCCAGTTCGGGCAGCCGGGCATCGGCTACGACGTGCCTCAACTCAGCGCGGCGATCCGGCACATTCTGGGCACCGATCGTGACTGGAACGTCGTGTTGGTGGGGGCTGGAAATCTTGGCTCGGCGCTGGCGGCGTATCGCGGATTCGCCCGCAAGGGCTTCCATCTCGTCGCGATCTTTGACTCAGACGAACGCAAGTGGGGACAGCCGGTCCCGGGCTTGAAGGACGTACCGGTGCTGCCGGTCGCCGATCTGGAGCGCGTGGTGCGGCAGTACGACGTTCGATTGGGGATCATGGCCGTGCCGGCGGCCTCGGCGCAGGAAGTGGCGGACCGGCTCATTTCCGCCGGCGTTCGCGGGTTGTTGAACTTCGCGCCGACGGCCCTCTCCTGCCCGGACCATGTGGCGGTATCCGCAGTGGACATGGCGGTTCAGCTTGAACAGCTCAGCTTCCAGCTCGGGCAACTCGGTCTGCTTCAGCAGCGCTCGCGACGACCGGGGTGATCGGCCTTGTCGGCCGCTACCGGCGAAAGAGGCAAGCCGGCGGTTGACTTTGGCCGATGAAACCGATAAGTACATTGTCGACAAGCCTCTAACGGCAATCAACGCTCCCCGGGGTGGTCGTCTGAGCAGGAGTCCAGCAGGTGGCTGACGCAAAACCTCGCCGTGGCGGTGTGGTCCCCGCCCTCGTCATCGCTGCTCTCGTGATTGGGGCCATCGCCGCCAGTCCGTTTTACCTGCCCGCAGCCCGCTCGGATCAGGACAAGCTCAACGATCGCCTGCTGGCCGGGATTCAACGCGTCGCGGCGCGCCTGGGATCGGTCAACGCGAACCTCGCCGTTCTGGCGGACCTCCGGCAGCAATTGGCGGATCAGGACGTGAAGCTGACGGCCGACGCCCTGGCCGACGTGGCCCGTGAATCGGCTGATGCTGCCAAGGAGCTGGAACAGCTTCTTTCAGCAACGGCTCGCGCGCTGGGCGAGGTTCAGCGGAAGTACCCCGGCATCGGCGTGGGGCAGCCGGCGTCGGGCGGATTGGGGGGAGCAGCGGGGCTCTCGGCGGCGGCCAGGTCCACTTTTCAGTCGCTTCAGACTCTGCTGACTGAGAACGAGGCGTCGTTGAAGGCGGCGGATCGCGAAGTCAAGGAACTTCTGACGCTGTCTGTCGGCCAGGCGCGCGGACAGGACGATCCGGTCATCAATCAGCTGGCGTCGATACTGGCCTATCAACATGGCCTGTTGGCTGCCAACCGCGCCGACCTGCTCCGGCGCCTGGCGTCGGACGACTTCGGCGTCGCGGCCGCGCTGCTGTCCACGGCCGTGCAAGGGCGGCGGGCCTTGACCGCCATCGAGTCTCGAACGCCGACCGCGCTGGTGCGAGCACTCGAGCAGCAGCAGTCGGCATCATCGAGCATTCGAGCGAAGATGGCCGCCGCGCTGGATCAGTTGGAGCGGTCGATTTCAACTCTTGAACGCGAGGCCAACCAGCTTCGCCGCGATGCGGACGAGGCTCGTCGGCAGATGCATCAGCTGGACCTCAACTATGGGCGGGGCGCGGCTGCGGTGATATCGATGTCGGACTACCGTCGGCAATACGCCGAATCCGCGACGCGCGCACGGCAGGCTGACGCTCGCGCTGACGCGATCGAGTATGGCACCCTCGTCGGCGGTCGGGTTGAGCTGCCGCCTGACGGCGACCTGCTCACAGCCGCGTATGTCGACGGCCGGCCGGCGCCCGGACTGGTGACCCTTCGCGCCCAGCGAGATTCACTCAAGGCCGATCTTGCCGCGCTTGACAGCTCGCTCGACGCCGTCCGGGCGCAGCTCGAATCGGCCTTGGCGGCTGGCGACGATCTTCGGCGTCAGCGCGACGCGGTCCAGAACCTGGTCGAGCAATCCGTTGCGACGTCGGACCAGTTCGTGAGCCGCGCGGAACAGCGCGTCAAGGCGGCACGATCCGAGGAAGACAAAGCGCTGGCGGCGTTCGAGGACGCCGGCCGGAAGGCGACCGCGGCCGTATCCGCGGTGCAACGCCGAGCGCAGCGGGCCCGCGAGGGCAATTCAAGGAACCCGCCCGACAAGCCGAACGTGCCGTTGAAAGACACGGCGGACGACAAGGACCGCGAGGCGGCGTCACGATTCCTGGCAGCTCAGGTCTCGGCGGCCGCCGCCGACGTCCTGCTCCAGCGCATGCGCTCGCTCGAGTCTATCGCCTCCGTTGCACGAACGCGCGCGGCACTGGAAGGCCGTGAGCCGGAGCCTTTGCCGAATGAGGCGGTCGCCGACACCCGGCAGCGCGGGATGGCGTTGGCCGAGAAGGCGGCCAAGGAGCTCGCTGACGCCGACAAACTCATCGGTGGCAACTACAGCTACAGCATCGGCGCGACGCGCGTGCAGGGCAGCGCGTACCGCTGGCAGTTTCAGGCCACTGCGGCCGGCGTCCAGATTCTCATGGCCCAGTTTGCCGAATCTGCGGAGCAGCGGGCCGAGCTCATGGAGCGCGCCAACCAGCTCCTGACGGAGGCGGCCAAGGGCCGCGAGGGCAGCCCACTGCTGAGTTCGGCGGTTGACGCCGTGCTGTACCTCCAGCGGTCGGCGGTGGAGGAGTAGGCCCCGCCCGGCGGGCGGCGATCAGGTGCCTTCCTCGCTCGAGGCGAGGTACTTGCGCTGCTCGTTCGAGAGCTTGTCAATCTTGACGCCCATCGCCTTGAGCTTGAGCTCGCTGACCCAGTTCTCAATCTCGACCGGGACGTTGTGTACGCCCACCTTCAGGCGGCCGTTCTGCTCGACGGCATAGGATGCCGCCAGCGCCTGCGTCGCGAAGCTCATGTCCATGACGCTGGCGGGGTGCCCCTCAGCAGCAGCCAGGTTCACCAGTCGGCCGTCGGCCAGGAGGTAGATGCGTCGTCCGTCCTTGGTGAGGTACTCGTCGACGTTGTTGCGGACGTTGCGATTGACCTTCTTGGCCAGCGCTCGAAGGGCGGGGATATTGATCTCGACGTCGAAGTGGCCGCTGTTGCAGACCACGGCGCCGTCGCGCATGCGACGGAAGTGGGCTTCCGTCAGCACGTGCTTGTTGCCGGTAACGGTGATGAAGAGGTCACCCGTGCGAGCGGCCTCGTCCATCGGAAGGACCTCGTAGCCTTCCATCACCGCCTCCAGCGCCCGCAGCGGGCTGATCTCGGTCACGATCACGTGCGCGCCGAGGCCGCGGGCTCTGGCCGCGACGCCACGCCCGCACATCCCGAAGCCCGCCACAACCACGCGTTTGCCCGCCAGCAGCATGTCGGTCGCGCGAATGACGCCGTCGAGCGTGCTCTGGCCCGTGCCATAGCGGTTGTCGAACAGGTGCTTGGTGGCCGCGTCGTTCACGGCGATCACGGGGAACTTCAGCAAGCCGCGCTGCTCCATGGCGCGCAGGCGGATGACACCAGTGGTCGTCTCCTCCATCGAGCAGATGATGTTTCCGGCCTCGCGCTTGCGGTCCTTGTGCAGCAGGTTCACAAGATCCGCCCCGTCATCCATGGTCAGGTTGGGCCGGACGTCGACCGCCGCGTTCAGGTGCTTGTAGAAGGTGGGCACGCTCTCTCCCCGGCGGGCGAAGGTGGGCACGCCGAAATCCTTCGACAGGCTGGCCGCGACGTCGTCCTGCGTTGAAAGCGGGTTGCTGGCGCAAAGCCGGACCTCGGCGCCGCCGGCCTTGAGGGTTCGCATGAGGTTGGCGGTTTCGGCGGTGACATGCAGGCAGCAGGCCATGCGGATGCCCTTGAGCGGCTTGCTTCGCTCGAAGCGCTCGCGCACGAGGCGGAGAACCGGCATGTCAGCGTCCGCCCACTCAATGCGGCGCCGGCCGCCGACTGCAAGCTTGATATCCGTGACGTCGTATTTCATGTTCTTTCCTTGCCAGTCGCTGTGATGCGCGGCAGCCGCGGGTGAGGGCTCTGTGCCCATCTCTTCGGAACCATGGGCCGCCGCTTGGATCGCGCCAGCCTGCGCGCGATCTGGATCATCTCGAGCCCCGAAGTGTAGCGGTTGCCCAGTAAGTCCGCTACGGGCGCGGCTTCTCGAATAACGGCAACACCTCACGCAGGGCCTGAGGCGACCAGCTCATCACGATAAATCTGTCGGAGACCTTCATGGCTGGGCCCGCGATGCCGGCTCGTAGAAACCAGATGTCGTCGCTCGTTCGCTGTATGGACATTCGCAGCAGGGGAGACCGGTCGTCGCGAGCGAGACGTTGCTCCCACGCCTCCAGCGCGGCGGCGACGGCGGCGCGAACGTCGGACGAATGACGAATCGGCGCGGCGACCGTCAGCGCCAACGGCACACCGAGCGGATGGGGGGGAAAGTCCATGACCAGCAGTTCGTCCTCGATGTTCGCGAGCAGGGCGCCGTCGATGTCAATGGCTTTGTCGTGCTCCCACGCCCGCCACCACTTTTCCATGGCGGCCGAGGTCCGGCCGGACTGAATCGCCAGCAGCCCGGCGGGCAGGTCCCGAACCAAGTCCGCAACCGGTACCCGGAGAACGGCGAATCGCCGGGCCCCGGCCGGCAAGATCGAGGCGTATCGCTCCGCGTCGCCCGGCCGACCGGCGTAGATGCGGAGTCGATCGCCGTTCTCGGCCTGAGCGAGGCGCCGGCAGCTCCACTCCCGGTCATCCGCGCCGAATACCCACAGCTCGCGATTCGTGCGACTCGAATGCAGGGATCGCTGCCAGCCGTCGATCCGCTCGGCGGCGGCGGGGCCGAGTCGCTCGCGGGATCGCTCGAAATTGACAAAGAACTCGACCCATGCGGTGGCCGGCGCGCACCGGGCGCGGGCGGCTACGTACCAGCGATCGTCGGCGAGACGGGGGGCGTGTCGACGGCGCGCCGCCGCGATGCGCTCGACCGTTCCGTACCCGAGGCCCATCACGAACGCCTGCTCGACTTGCGCCCACTCAAGGACGGCCCACTCCGGGGTCCGTCGGTCGACCAGTCGCTGGCCGGTCGCCGCGCCGGTCTTGAACTCGCTCAGCGAAGCCTCATCGGAGTTCGTGTAGCGACCGATCACGCGGTTCAGCCAATCCATCGCGTCATCGTCTCGTCCGCCTGTCCGGAGGACGACGGCCGCTTGCAGCGAACCCAGGCGGACGCTCGGTCTGGTGGTCGAGCCCTGAGCGTCAGGTGCGACTGTGGTCCGGGCGTCGAGCAAGATGATGGCGAACTCATGAGTGGCCAGCAGCGGCAGGCCAGCCACAATGTCGGCGAATACCTGCCCTCCGCCGCGAAGCAGACCGGTGATCTCGAGCAGTCCTAGAACCTGCTCGAACGATGGCTGGGTGGTGACTTCGCCGGGCAGGGTGGGCGTGGATTGGCTCTGCGGTATCGCGCGTCGTTCGAGGCTGGGAAGTGGACGCCCCAGCAGGACGGCGAGGCAGTCGGCGGGGACGAACGCCTGAATCGTGCCACCATCGGTCGCGGCCGAGCCATCCCGCGGGCGAGTTGTCGGGTCGGCCAGCAGCCGCGTGCCAACGGCGAGGAGAATCACCAAGATTCCCTGGCGAACGCCGTTCGCCGTGAGCCTGGACCGCACGGGCTGCTTAATGCCAGAAGCGCCACTTGCCGGCGGGGCGCTGCGCTCCGGAGCCGTTGGGGGGCTGCTCGCCGGTGGCGCTGCGATGGTGCAGGCGGGTGATCTCAAGCAGGTGGTTCCGTTCGGCCTCGTCGATCAGGCGTTCGAGCCGCTGCAAGTCGCGCCGCTGTTCTGGGCTCAATGACTTGCCCATGTCGCGGATGAGCTTGCGGGTGAGGTCCAGGGCGACCTTGAGCGGCTTCGGACTCGAGTGGATCATGTCCGGACCTCAGATTCAGCCATTCGCGCCGCCGAGGACAAATCTCGCCACAGGGGACTGCCAATCGGGCATTATCGGGCATCGTCGCGGGGGACGCATCACGACACCGACTCTAGGCCCTGCGTATTAATGCAGCGACGCGGTCGGCTGTCAAGATGCGGGGCATGCGCAATCGCCATCGCCGTGCCAGTATTCGGTGATTGGGGCCGGTTGTCGAGCCCTCGGAGTCGTCAATCAACCGGGGAGGACGCGGAGGCGACGGAACGCTAATTCGACGATCAGAAGGGCTGTGCGCCGTCAAGCATGCGTTCAATCGGCAGGGGCTCGCGAAAAGGTACTGTGATGAACGGATCACAATCCGCCTGACGGCGTTCGACTTGGTCGCCGGTGGGTGTGCGTGCGGTGGGCGCGCAGGGCAGGCGCGCCTGTTCTCGGTGATCCGATGGAAGCCGCAGCGTTGATTCAAGTGGAGCTGGGGCGCTCGGTAACGGACCGGCGTATCTGAGTCTCGTTTTCTGAACTGCACCGATCTGAAACGTGTCGGGGAGAAAGGCTTGCAGAAGTACCGTGTCTTGATTACAATATTATATAATTACATAATAAAAATAGATTGTTGCGTTCGACCCCGTTTATACGATGGCATTACGCAATACATCAAAGGTTGCTGAAGCGCCCTGAGGTCAGCGATGTCACCAGACCGACACGCACTGGCCGGATCGGAACCGGAACAAGCCGGAGGAAAACACGTGCGAAGGACACGATCGAGTCGAGCGGGTACGGATGCGGGCGTCCGGCAGCGGAACTTGCGCGGTGCGGCGCCGGCAGGGCGGTCGGCGCCGCGCTCGAGGGGGGGCCGGCGCGTGGTGGAGACAGCGGTGATACGTTCGAGCAAGCCTGCTGAACGCAGCGGGGGGGCGAGGTCGCGGAGCCGACCGTTCGGGGCTCAGGTGAGACGGCCGCGGCGCAGGCGGCGGGTCGTCAGGCAGGCGGTACAACGCGGCCGGCGTTTCGATGCATTGGCGGGGCCCTGGGTGCGCCGACGCGTGACCCGGTGCTTTTCGTCGCTGGGCACCCGTCGCGGACGCTTCGGCACGGCAGTTCTCGTGGCGGTGGCCGAGGCCACCGGCGGCCGTCCGGATGTGCGCGTCATGCGGCTTGAGTCGGTCGCCGGCCGACCGGGGGGGCGGCCGCGGCAGCGCCTGCTGGAGGCCGTTCCCGACCGCATCATGAGCTTGGTTCTCGCCGGCTTGGCACAGCGGCAAAGGGTGCGTATCGCCAGGGCGATCCTCTCCGGCGCGAACACGCACGCGGCTTTATCAAAGGCGGTTCGCCTCGCGCCTGGACCGCTTTATCATCATCTGCGGACGCTGGAACGTGCAGGGCTGCTGGCGTTCGTGGAGCGGAATCGGTACGACTTGACGCCGGTGGGGCGCGACCTGCTCCTGGCGATGACGACGGTCATCGGCGCATCGGCCGCCGTGCGCCGGCCGTCATCGGCTCGTCGGGCTTGACCCCCCCTAACGTCCGGGAACGCATCTTATGTTGCACTGGGTGGTTCCAGCCGGCAGCCGCGCGTGGTCCGCGGCACGGTCGGCGAAGGTGTCAGCGTGAGCGTGCGCCGCCCGGCGCCCGCATGAAACGCGCGAATTCCACCATGTCCACCAGCTCCACGCTGCGAGTGTTGATGTTATAGAAATAAGCCCCCATGCGCCCGACCGCGCCGTCGGTGATCATCGCAACTTCCCAGTTGTTCGTGAACTGGCTGGTCACCATCAGATAGTCGCCCCCGCGGTCGGTCTGGCCAATGGCGGACGCCGGCTGCGGAAGCGAGACGACGACCAGGACGCCGACGAACAGGATCACCGCGGTGACCGAGAGGATACCGATGGCAAACCCTTCGCGAGTCAACGCGGTGCCAACGGACGATGTTTCGCGTTCATTGCAGTGGTTCATGCATTATCTCCCAGCCCGGAAATCGCGCAGCAGGTCGCGGCCGTCGCGGTGGACCAGACGCTTGGTTGTGCGGTCCAGTTCGAAGACGTGCAGATCGCGATTCGACAGGTCGATCACGTACATCACGTCGTGCTGATTGAGAATCGACCCGGAAACCATCAGGAAGTTGTTGGCCAGCGGCGCGGCCTGTGCATAGGCGGTCTGCTGACCACCCGAGACCAGAATCAGGGTGGCCGCAAGCAGCACGTTCACTCCGATCAGCAGCGTCATGACGGTACGTCTGGTCATGCGAATCTCCGTGACGGGTGCGCGCGACGCGGCCCGGGTGCGTGGGTTCATTTCACCTTTTCTCGCTTGCTGGTCTTGAAGGCGATGGCCAGCGTCCCGATCAGGAACGCCGCCGCGATTCCCCATGCCGCCAGCGGCGGTTCGACCTTCAGCATCGGAATCGGGCCTTGCACGGTGCTGCCCACATCCTGCGCGAAGGCGGCACTGACCAACAGCCCCACCATGAGGCCTGCGGCACGGCGACAGGAACGATGCAGCACCACCATGCGCGTTCTCTCAGGCGCCTCCGTCGCAAACCGTCAACGATTATACGAGACGCACCCGGGTGGTAAAGCCGCGATCGAGGCGGGCAGGGAGTCTGCCGGATCCGTGCCGTTGGGCCAGACGGTCTGGGGCGCGTGAACGATGGATTGAAACTCGCTTCGGGGCACGCACACCGTTCGCCATCGGGTTGAGCGCTGCCTGCTTCGAGCGAGGTAGTCATCGAGCAACACAACGCTGAAGACGTACGTTCGCCCGGCAAGATCGAATCCGCGCGCGTGCGTCGGCTGCTCGACGCCGACCAGCCAGTGCGCAAACACGAAAGCGGCCGTGAATCCGTTGCCGAAGGCGGCCTGCCAGAGCCGGAGTCCGTCCAGGTCCGCGGCGGTCACCCAGGTGTCCCAGCCGCGCGCCCGCGGCGACTTCGTCACCTTGCGCCCCTTTACGTCCACAAGGAATCTTCGGTCGTGATTTCCATCAACGATGTAGTCGAACAACTTGACGCCGGGACGGCCGGGCACCCGATATCGCGCGGGCTCCGCGGCGACGTACGGGATCCGCCGTTCTCGCAGGTATGTCTCGAACGCCACTTCATAATGGCAGCGGCGGCTGGTCACGGCGGCGCCTTCAGCACGTTGGCCGGTTCATACAGCAGAGCATCAAGCTGAACCTCGCGCTGCCGGCCCGTTCCGAGGTCTTTCAATTGAACGACTCCGCGTGCAACGGTCTCGTCGCCCACAATGACCGCCCATCGGGCCTGGCGCTCGGCGCCACGCGCGAGTTGTTTCCCGATGGCGGCTGGTTCGTACGCGAACTCGGCCGGCAGGCCCGCTCGCCGCAGCGCTGCCGTGATCCTCAGCACTTGCGTCGACGGGTGCGGTGCGCCCGATCCGCGTCCTGCGCGGGCGTCGGCCACGACGACCCCCCCGCCGGTTTCGATTGCGGGCGTGCGCTTCAGATCGCTGAGCAACTCCAGGAGCACCACGTCACCCATGCCGAAGCCGACGGCCGGTAGCGGCCTGCCCCCCATCAGCTCGAGGAGTTGGTCGTAACGGCCGCCGCCGCAGATGGCCCGCAGCTTTCCGCCGCGGTCATACGCCTCGAATACCGGCCCGGTGTAATAGGCCAGTCCACGCACAATGCGGACATCGAAGAGGCAGTAATCGCCAATGTCAAACTCGCTGAGAATCTCGAACAGGCGAGCCAGCTCGCTGACCGCGCCGAGGAGAGCGTCGGTCGCGAGCCCGTCGCGTTCAACGCGTGTCCGCAGGTCGGCGAGCGACTGGGTCGAGAGGATGGACCAAAGCCGTTTGAAGGCCGGTTGCCCCCCCATCGCCTCGTCCCACCGCCGCTCGACTTCGTCGATCGGAAGCTTGCCGACGCGGTCGAGAATAGCGTACGCGGCCGCGATGCGGTCCTCGGCCACGCCGAGTGCGGCCAGCAAGGCCGCCACGAGCCGCCGATCGTTGATGTGCATCGCGACGTCCGCGGGTGCGAGACCGACCTCGCGAAAGAGATCGACCGCGGCCAGAATGCACTCGGCGTCCGCGACGATGCCGGGCACGCCCAGCAGGTCGACATTCCACTGAAAGAACTCTCGCAGCCGGCCGCGCTGCGGCCGCTCGCCCCGAAACAGCCGCGGCATGCAGAACCACTTGATCGGCTTCGGCAGCGAGCCCGCGCGGGCCGCCACCATCCGAGCCAGCGTCGGCGTCATCTCGGGGCGCATCGCGAGGTTCCGGCCGCCGCGATCGGTCAGCGAGAAAAGCTGCTCAACGATCTCGTCGCCGCTCTTGCGCGTGTAGAGCTCGACGTATTCGAGCGTCGGCCCCTCGAACTCGCGAAAGCCATGCCGCAGCGAGACCCGCCGCCAGGCGTCCTGCAGCCAGGTAATGCGGGCATAATCGTCAGGGTAGAAATCTCGGGTGCCCTTGACGGCGGGAATCAGCTCTGCCACGGATGACCATCCGACCTGACGTACTTCGACCTCGCGGGCGATTGTACGACCGCCGCGCGACTGCCGAAAGCCGCCTCAGCTCCGGCATGTCGTATAATTGACAGAATGCGCGTCATTGTCGGAAGGTTTCGCGGCCGCCGGCTTGTCGCCGGACCTGGCGATGCCACTCGGCCGATCCTTGATCGAGTCAAGCAGGCGCTCTTCGATCGTCTCGGCAGCCGTTGGGGCCGGCCGGGCGAGTTGCCGGACATGTCCGTCCTGGACCTGTTCGCCGGCGTCGGAAACCTCGGAATCGAGGCCCTCTCGCGCGGCGCGAGCTTCTGCTGTTTCGTGGAGCAGGATCGAATGGCGCTTCAGGCACTGCGGGCGAACCTGTCGACGATCGGCGTCTCCCGCGAGGCGGTCGTCGTAGCCGGCCCGGCCGCCTCGGCGCCCGTCCCGGCGCCGCCGCACGGCGGCTACGGACTGATCTTCGTCGATCCGCCCTATCCGCTCAGCCGGGATGGCTCCGATGCGTCGCCGCTGGCCGCGGTCTTTCGGCGGCTCGGCCACGACATCGCCGTCGCACAGAATGCCCTGTTGGTCTGGCGCCTGCCGCTGGACGCACCGCTGCCGGCGACGCTGCCCGGACATTGGTGCCTCGAGCAGCGCCACGATTACGGGTCGATGAGATTGGCGCTGCTCGTCAGGACCTCGCCATGAATCGGGCCGCGCCGGTCTCACCGCGCCTGGCCGCACTGTCCATCGTTCGCACCCTGCGACGCGCGGGATTCACCGCCCTGTTCGCGGGTGGGTGCGTGCGAGACGCGCTGCTCGGTCGCCGGCCGGATGACTACGACGTGGCCACCGACGCCAGGCCGGAGCAGATCCTCTCGCTGTTTCGGCGGACGCGGAAGGTCGGCGTCCAGTTCGGAGTCGTCATGGTCGGGGTGGGCGGTCGCTGGATCGAGGTGGCCACCTTCCGCAGCGACACGGCCTACTCCGATGGCCGGCATCCCGACGCGGTTTGTTTCAGCGATCCGCTTCACGATGCCCAGCGCCGCGATTTTACCATCAACGGCATGTTCTACGACCCGATCGCCCGGCGGGTGATCGACCACGTCGGCGCGCGCCGGGATCTCCGGGACGGTGTGATTCGCGCGATCGGCGACCCGGCGGCGCGATTTGCAGAAGACCACCTTCGAATGCTCCGCGCCGTCCGATTCGCCGCGCGGCTGGGCTTCCGGATCGATCCGCGGACGCTCGAGGCCATCGGCCGGTACGCGGACCGCATCGCGCGCGTCAGCCCTGAGCGCATCGCGGACGAACTGGAACGGATCCTCACGCATCCACGCCGCGCGGCCGGCTGGAGGCTGCTGGAGCATTCCGGACTGCTGCCACACCTCTGGCCGATCGCGGCGCGTCTGCCCCCCCACTCCCGGGAAACCGCTGCGCGTCTGGCGGCGTTGCCTCGCCGCCCAATTTCGTGGGAACTGGCGCTGGCGTCGATTCTGCTGCCGCTTGAGATGGCCGACGTCCGCGCGTCCTGCCGACAACTGCGAACGAGCAACGATGTGCAGGCCGACGTGGCGTGGCTGTGCGCCCACGTGGAAGCGGCTTGCTCGCCGCGGAGCCTGAGTCTGGCTGACGTCAAGCGTTTGATGGCCGGGCGGCGCTTCGACGACTTGCTATTGCTCGTTGGTGCGCATCTCCGCGCTCGGCGGCGATCTCCGACGCCGCGCCGCGAACTGGCGGTCCGGGCGCGGGCCGTTTCCCCGGACGCCGTCAGTCCGCCTCCCCTCGTGAACGGCGACGACTTGCACGCGTGGGGCGTTCCGCAGGGGCCGATCTATCGCAAGGTCCTCAACCGGGTGTACGACGAGCAACTGAACGAGCGCATCCGCGATCGCCGGGCAGCCCGCGAACTGGCCGCGCGCACCCTGGCAGAAATGGGCATACCCGTTCGAATCACGTCGGAATCCTGACGCCGCGCTCGCGGGCAATCTCGCGGGCCTTTTCGTACCCGGCGTCCGCGTGACGGAAGATACCCAAGGCGGGATCGCAGGTCAGGACCCGTTCCAGACGCCGGTCGGCTTCGGTTGTGCCGTCGGCGACGATCACCATTCCCGCATGCAGCGAGTAGCCGATGCCGACCCCCCCGCCGTGATGGAAGCTGACCCAGCTCGCCCCGCAGGCCGTGTTGGCCAACGCATTGAGAATCGGCCAGTCGGCGATCGCGTCCGACCCGTCCAGCATACCTTCGGTTTCCCGGTTGGGAGAAGCCACCGAGCCGCAGTCGAGGTGATCGCGGCCGATGACGATCGGCGCCTTGACTTTGCCGCTTCGGACCAGCTCATTGAATGCCAGCCCGGCGCGGGCGCGCTCGCCATAGCCCAGCCAGCAGATGCGAGCGGGCAATCCCTGAAACGCCACACGTTCCCCTGCCAACCTGATCCATCGCGTCAGGTGTTGCTTGTCGGGGAACAGCTCCAGGATAATGCGATCGGTGACGGCAATATCGGCCGGATCGCCGGAGAGCGCGACCCAGCGAAACGGCCCGCTGCCTTCGCAGAACAGCGGCCGGATGTACTCCGGAACGAATCCCGGGATGTCGAAAGCGTTTCGCACGCCGGCGTCACGTGCCCGGGCTCGGATGTTGTTGCCGTAGTCGAACGTCACGGCCCCTGCTTTCATCAGGTCGAGCATGGCCTGCACGTGAACACCCATCGCTTCGTAGGAGAGCCGCGTGTACCGCTCGGGGTCGCTAATGCGGAGCCGGACGGCCTCCGCGTACGGGATCTGGTTCGGAACATACCCGTTGAGCGGGTCGTGCGCGCTGGTCTGGTCCGTCAGGACGTCCGGCACGATTCGTCGCCGCGCGAGCTCGGGCAGGACGTCGGCCGCATTGGCCAGCAGTCCGACTGAAAGCCCTTGCCGCGCTCGTCGTGCTTCGTTCAGCCATCCGAGCGCTTCGTCGAGCGACGTGGTCCTTCGATCGAGATAGCGCGTGGCCAGCCTCCGCTCGATGCGATGCGGGTCGACTTCGACACACAACACCGCCGCGTCGTTCATCGTCCCCGCCAGCGGTTGCGCACCACCCATACCGCCCAGGCCGGCCGTGACCAACAGGCGCCCTGCCAGGGTGCCGCCAAAGTGCTTCTGACCGGCGGCGGCGAAGGTTTCGAAGGTGCCCTGCAGGATGCCCTGCGTGCCGATGTAGATCCAGCTTCCGGCGGTCATCTGGCCGTACATGGTGAGGCCGAGCGCCTCCAGTCTGGAAAACTCGTCGAACGTGGCCCAGTGCGGCACAAGGTTGGCATTGGCGATCAGCACGCGCGGCGCATCGGCATGGGTCCGGAGGACGCCGACGGCTCGTCCAGATTGCACCAGAAGCGTTTCGTCGTTCTCGAGCTCGCGCAACGCGCGCCCGATCCGATCGAAGTCGGCCCACGATCTCGCCGCTTTCCCGCGGCCGCCATAGACGATCAGCTCGTCGGGCTTCTCCGCGACATCCGGATCCAAGTTGTTATGAAGCATCCGCAGAGCCGCTTCCTGGAGCCAGCCCTTGCAGCTCAACGCCGCGCCGCGCGGGGCGCGCACGACTCGGTGACCGGGGGCGGCGGTCGAGGCGGTGGTGCTCATGCTGACGTCCTCCGGGAGTCTCGGCGGGTGTGCTCAGGTATTCAGAATCTGCCGCTCGATCGCCGACACCACCTCGCGGTATTGCGGGAAGCGGCCGGCTTCCTTCTTGCTGAAGATGGGCTTGCCGTCAACGGTCACGTCGAACACACCGTTGTCTCCACGCACCAGTTCGCATTGCACGCGATTCTTGCCGAACGCCTGCTCCAATTCCGCCACCAGACCGGTGGCCTGAGGCAGGTAGTTTCACTTGACGCAGTACGTGATCCGAACCTTCATCACGGTGATCCTCCTATCGAAACGAACGGCTCACGAATCCGCTCCGAATAGTAGCCAGATTGGCGGCCAAGTGGCAAATGGCCTCTCCGGCCGCATCGCAGGCTCGTCGCCAGAGTGGAGCATGCCGGCGATCTGCACGATAATCCGTACAGGGCCATTCGACCTCGTCGGCGGCCGGAGTTGCGTTCCATGCGTTTGACCATCGTCGGAACCGGGTACGTCGGATTGGTGACGGGAGTCTGTCTGGCCGACACCGGCAATCACGTCATCGGCGTCGACATCGACCAGAGGAAGCTGGAGCAGCTTCGACGCGGCGAGCCAACGATCTTCGAGCCGGGCCTGGCCGACCTGTTGGCGAACAACCTGCGCGCCGGTCGGCTGACATTCACAGACGACCTGGCTCGCGCCGTGAGGGAGAGCGAGATCATCTTCATCGCGGTCGGTACGCCGCCGCGCCTGGACGGATCGGCTGACCTCTCGCAGGTTGAAACCACCTGCCGCGGAATCGCCGCCGCCGCGAACGGGCCGCGCATCGTGGTGATGAAGTCAACCGTACCCATCGGAACAGGCGCCTGGGCCGAGCAATTGATGGCGGGACTGACCGGCCACCGCCTCGCGGTCGTAAGTAATCCCGAGTTTCTCAAGGAAGGCACGGCGGTCGACGACTTTCAGCGGCCCGATCGTGTTGTGATCGGAAGCGAGGATGCCGCCGCCGCCGCGGCCATTCGAGAGCTGTACGAGCCGTTCGTCCGCAACAAGCGACCGATTCTGATCGTCCGCCGCGCGGCCGCCGAGATGATCAAGTACGCCGCCAACTGCTACCTTGCCACCCGCATCAGCTTCGTCAATCAGATCGCCCAGCTTGCCGGCCGGCTCGGCGTCGATATCGACGAGGTGAGGCTCGGGATCGGCTATGACGAGCGGATCGGGTTCCATTTTCTTTACCCCGGCATCGGCTATGGCGGCAGTTGCTTCCCGAAGGACATCCCGGCGATGATCCACGTCGGCCGGCAGGCCGGCGTCGAGTTGACGGTCTTGGATGCGGTGCACGAGGTCAATCAGCAGCAGCCATTGCTCCTGATTGATGCAGCCCGGTCGCACTTTGGCGGGCGCCTGTCCGGGCGCAGCTTCGCGGTCTGGGGTCTGGCGTTCAAGCCGCGGACCGACGACATCCGTGAAGCCCCGGCCCTCAAGATCATCGATGGCCTTCTCGGCGACGGCGCCGAGATCCGTGTTCACGACCCCAAGGCGATTCCCAACACGCGGGACCTCTACGGCGATCGGCTGCGGTACTTCGACGACGGATACCACGCGCTGGACGGCGCCGATGCGCTCTTCATCTGCACGGAGTGGAATGAGTTCCGATCACCGGATTTCACTCGGATCCGCGCGGCGTTGAAGTCGCCGGTGATCTTTGATGGCCGCAACGTCTTTTCGATCGAGCAGATGCGGCGTCACGGCTTCGACTACTACTCAATCGGCCGCCCCCCCATCCGTCGCGACTGACGACGGGCTCGATCGCCCGTCGCTCGCCGTCGGACCGATGACCTGGCGGCGAATGGCGTGGTACGCGATGGTCAGCACGTTGTTCGAGAAAATCTTCCTCGTCACCGTCAGCGGGTCGAGGTACGACACGACCTCGTTCTCGAAACGGCCATCACGGATTCGGCCGGTCTTGTTGAACAGGGCGATTCGACCCTGCCCGATGCGAGACAAGTCCGGCGACAGTCGCGCCAGCAGGTCGACTCCGACTTCGTACCGAGCGTCGCCATCGGCCCGCGTATAGCCCGTCGCATAGACGTGATAGACCGAGCCGAAGAACGTCATGTCGTTGAGGTGTGTGCCATCGTCGAGCTTCTCGAACCGGTTGATCATGTGGCTGTAGTTGAACTCCGCCAGGTTCAGTCTCGGAAAAACACTCGTCACCCAGACCGGCGCGGCGCGACCAACTACCTGACCGTCCTCGAGGATCATTTCCCCCTTCCCCGTTGGGAAGTTCGGCCGCCCCGGCAGCGCGAACAGGCGCTGGTGCGACTCGTCGATGAGCGTGAGCCGTCCTTTCACCAGCATGCCCGGAAAGAATGCTTCGACGATCGGTCGCGTATTCGGCGAGGCGGTCAGATTCCGGGCGGTGTATGCCAGGTCGAAGGTTGGATCGTTCTTTGACAGGTCTGTTCGCCATGTGCCGTTCACCGTGCCGTCATTCGCGGCACAAGCGAACGTCGCGGTGACGCGTCCACGCTGAATCGTCGCGTCGATCGACAATTCGTCGACCGGGAAGTCCGTCTGCGACGAGAATCCGGGAAACTCGGCGTGGGTGGCGTGGGCGGTCAATCGCAGGTTGCTTGCGCACAGCATGTTGATCGTCCGTTCCCGACCGGCCAGGCCTGCGTGGGCATCGGTTGATTTCCCCCATTCGTCCGCGAGGGCCAGCAACTCGCGGGCATCGAGCCGAGGCGAGGCGAGCACCAGATTTCCGTCCAGCCCGGCGGCGGCGATGCGCAGGTCGCCGCCAATCGAGAACCGCGAGGCTCCCAGCCGGCCATTCAGGCCGTAAAACCGCATTGCTCGGTCATCGATCTCCAACCGACCGTCCAACTCGATCGGCAGCGGGGCGCGATTCCACGGCGAGTATTGGAACGAGGCGCGATCGAACGTGATCGATCCCTGTTGGCCCAGCAAACCGTTGTCGCGCCGGTCGAACGTGATGCGAGCCCGCGCCCGGCCGCTCGGGACCGACAGCGCGCGAAGTGCCCCGCTCCCACCATGACGCAGCAAGGGCTCGATCCCGGAGAGGTCGCCCGAGTCGATCTCAATGCGGGCGTACTCGATGGCGGGGTCTCCCAAGGTTGGCGCGCCAAGCGGCCAGCGGATCCGCCCTGCCGCGCGGCAGCAGCCGTCGGCAAGCTGCAGAGATGTGTCGTGCAGCAGCAGCTTCAGGCTCGCCGGCGGCCCCCCGCTGCGGTCGGACGGGTTCATCTCCGCGTCCATCGAGACCACGGCGGTCATTCCTGTCGGCTTGATGGCACCACCGATCATGCGGATATGTGCCGCCGTGGCGTCCAGACGACCGCGGAGAATCAGCCCATCCGGCGACGCAGCGCACCGGGCATCGACGGTCGCTCGTCCTTGGAACTCCGCGATACCCAGGTGCGGCAAAATCGCCGGCTGCCCGTCGCCGGCGATGAGCGATCCCTCCACGTCAAACTCGCACTTCCATCGTTCCGGATCGGTACGCAGGGTTGGCAGGCGACCGGCCGCAATTTCATTGAGCCATCGGTGCTCCAGTTTCGGTTCGAACAGCAGGTGTCCCCGGGGGACGCCGACGCTGAGCCCGCCCATCATAAATCGAATCTGCTCCACGTCCCATCGCACCAGCCCGGAATCATCGCTCGCCGCCGTCACGACGAGCGGTCTCGCCACCCGAAAAGCCGCCTCCAGATGCATGGGTGTGCCGCGTTGCTTCCGCAGGTCGGACCCGTCGCCTTCACCGGTTGAGATGGCGGTATTCGTAAAATCAATTCTGAAATCGCGCCGGCCGAATTCCGGCGTCTCGAGCCACACTGCCCGAAACGCCGCGGATCCGGACAGCTCGCGAGGGCCGGGGCCCCCGGCCGCCGGAGTGACGCTTTCCGCGAGGGCGGCCATGTCGTGCACGTCCCCTTCGATTTGAACGAGCGCCCGACCTCCGCCCAGCGATGCGCTGCCGCTCAGCGTGGCGGAAGGAAGCTCCGCCCGGCACGACAGGCGGTGCGCGTCGCGGGGTCGGCTGCGATCAAACCGGTAGTCGACCACCCACCGAGCCGGTTCACCGGACGACTTCCGGATGCCCGATGGGGTTTCGAGTTCGAGATCGGTCCCCTCGCCCTCGGCAGAGATCCGGTAGAGTTCTGGCCAGACGTTTCCATGGGCGGCGGAGTGCCGCAGATGGGCCGTCACCGCGACCGCGGCATCGCCGCGAACGTCCACATGACGCCCCAACTCTGCGACCGCCGGCAGCATCTTCAGCCAGTGCTCCACGCCATTGATTGACAGTGTTGCGTGGAGCGAGGCGTCCAATGTGATGGCTCCCACGCCGCTCTGGCCGGCGGCGGTTTTGTCGGGCGCAGTTGCGCTGCGCAGATCCCACGAAAGCGGAGCTCCCTCGCCCCCAGCGGTGTCGCCCCTGAGCTCGATCACCGCCGCTCCGCTCTGCGCGGCCAGACGCAGCGATTTCAGGCGGCGCGCGTGCGCCGCGTCCCACCGAGCCGCTCCCTCAACGACGAGCGGCGATCCGCCCGGCTTGTGGAACACCCCCGGGACGTGGATTTCGCCCGAGCCGTCGATGGCGACCGTGAACTGACAGCCTCCACCGGTATCCGCGCCGTCGAGTCGGAAGTCCATCCGGGCTGGACCTCCCGCTCTCCATGAACGAGCAGCGAGCCGGTGGGAGGGAAGCAGAGAGGCGAGTTCTTCGAGGTCCGCGATCGACGCGGAGAACGCTGCTTCGGTAAAGATGCTGTCCCGTCGTGCGAAGCTGCCGGGCAGCGTCCCGTGCCCGGACACCCGGATGCCACCGAGCGTCATCATCAACTCGTCGATACGAATCATGCCGGACGGGGCGGACTGATGGGCGCGCAGACGGGTTTCGATCGGTTTGGCCGTGCGGAGCTGCAACGGGCTCCCGCGGGCCAGTCGCAGGCCATCGCTTCCGATGGCCAGTTCCAATGACGAACCTGCACGACCCGTGGCGACCGCGGCCTCGAAGTGGATCTGTCCGCCCGCCTCATCGTCACCCACAGCGCCAAGCAGTCTGGCTGCCAGGCGAGACGGCAGCAGTGCACGAAGTTGGCGGATGTCGGCCAGCCGGCCGGTCAACGCAACCTGCACAATTGTCTCGCCGCCGAGCGACCATGCGAAGACCGGGCCCCCGCTTGCGACCGGTCGTCCCTTGATTTCGGCGCCCGGCATCTCGTAGGACAGTTGGGAAAGCTCCAGCACGTCGTACGCCGGCTTCCACACTCCCGCCGACTGGAGTCGGCACCACGGCAGGTTCTCGACAACCACCTCGCCATCCCGCAGTAGCGTCAATCCGGTCACTTCGGCCCGTAGCGCCAGACTCTGGTCGAGCATCGGCCCGATGCTTGCGGCGATTTCCCCGGAGCTTTGTCCGCGCATGTCGAGGCCGGACAGTCCCGGCACGAGTTTCAGCGGCAGAGATGCGAGGTCAACGTCCGTCCAGCGAAACATGCCTTCGCCGGAGAGTTCCGGGGCGTTTGGTGCTTCGAGCGAGCGCCTTGCAGCCTTGGGAGCCAGCGCCGCCCGCAGGGCCGGAACGTGCAGACCGGCTACGGCCTCGATGGCCCCCGTCGTGGTGACGGTTGCGTGCGTGCGGAGCGTCCGAATCGGCGTACCACGAACGCGGGCCTCCGCGCGCCCGGAATCGCGATCGAGCTTGAGCGCGATGTCCCCCAGTTCGAGCTCGGCGACGGTCCTGGTGCGGGCGTCATCGAGCGTCAGCCGTGCGCCACGGATCGCGATTTCCTCCGCCGGCGGCCAGCTCCCGGGCGTCGCAGTGTCCAATCGACTCGCGTTCAGTCGGCCGCTCGCATCGACGACGAGCCGGATCTCTGGGGCGGTCAATGTGACGCGCCGCATGGCGCGGCCGGTCACGATGCGCCATGGGTCGAGTTCGGCGCGTAGCTCGCGCACCGAGAGCAGGTCCAGCGGCTCGCCGCGCGGGCGGATTCGGAGATCGCGAAGGATGAAGCCGTCGGCCCACGTGAGGGTCAGCGCGCCGATGACGACGCTGCCACCAGTCGCAACGCAGAGCGCGCTCTCAATGCGAGTTCGCGTCCATTCGATTGGAATCCACCACGGCAGGGTCGCCAGACCGGCGGTCAACAAGAAAATAACTGAAAAGAGCGCGAAGACGATCCGTCTCAACCGGGGTCGGCGGACCCTTCGGGGTGGAGGCGATGCGCCCTTGAGTACATGGAACCTGGTCATTCGGTCTCGGCGTCGGGCGACGAGCGCGAACCGCGGCCGGTCTACGCTCGGTCAACATTCTAAGGCGGCGCGTGCCCACTCAACAGCTTTGGCGCACCGAGGGAATCGAATAGACTCACCGCAGGTCATGACGCCGCGGCTGGAAGCCCGGCGAACGGCAAGGTCCTTGCGGTCGAAGCATGCGCGTCCTCTCTGGAATCCAACCATCGGGCAGACTGCATCTCGGCAACTACTTTGGCGCGATGAAGCAGCATATCGACGAGCAGGCACGATTCGAGTCGTTTCTGTTCATCGCCAACTATCACGCCTTGACGACCATCCAGGACGCCGATCGTCTGCGGCGGCTGACGCGCGACGTGGCCGCCGACTATCTGGCACTCGGTCTCGATCCGAGCCGGGCATGCCTGTTCCGCCAGACCGATGTCCCGGAGGTCACCGAACTGGCGTGGATCCTGGCGACCGTCACCAACATGGGGCTGCTCGAGCGGGCCCACTCCTACAAGGACAAGACGGCGCAGGGAATCAAGCCGTCCGTCGGGCTGTTCACCTATCCGGTCCTGATGGCCGCCGACATCCTGATCTATCGCTCGAACCTGGTGCCGGTCGGCAAGGACCAGGTCCAGCACATTGAGATGACGCAGGACATGGCCGGTTACTTCAACAACACCTATGGCCGCGATGTGTTCGTCCGCCCGGAAGCCAAACTGAACGAAGCCGCTATCGTGCCGGGTGTCGACGGCCGCAAGATGAGCAAGAGTTACGGAAACACGATCGAGCTGTTCGAGCCTGCTTCGTCAGCACGAAAGAAGATCATGGCGATCAAGACCGACAGTACGCCGGTCGACCAGCCGAAGAACGCCGACACCTGCAACGTCTTCGCCCTGTTGCGGCTGTTCGCCGCGCCGGACGAAATGGACCGGTGGCGCGAACGGTACGCCCGCCCCGGCATGGGTTACGGCGACGCCAAGAAGCGGTTGGCCGAACTGTACGAGGAGCGTTTCGGACCATGCCGCGAACGTCGCGCTGCGCTAGACCACGACAGCGCGGTCGATGACGTGCTTCGCGAGGGAGCACGGCGAGCGCGGGCCGAGGCGCAAAAGACGATGCACGATGTGCGCGAGGCCTGCGGGCTTGTCATCGCCTGAATGTGGCCGAGCAGCCCGGGGCCGTCACGCCGCCGGCGTCCCTTCGGCGGAGCCCGTCCGAGCCGATTCGAGTTATTGAGCCAGGCTTTCGAAGGGTCGCGCCGGAAGGTTCGATTCGACGATCAGCGGCAAATCGATCGCTGGAATTGTCAAACCAGCGACCCGACGTACACGCGGGTCTCGTAGTCGAACGACACGCGACCCGCTTGCTCGTGCCGCTTGAACAACGTAAGCAGCGATCCCACCATCGCGGCGTAACGGTCGTGATTCTCGCCGGGCATGTACGATGACGATCGGCATCGACGCAGAAGCCCCTCCCAATCGAGGCGTTGGTGGTTCTCGAACGCCGCCCGGGCAGGCCTGACGCCGAAAAAGCGATCGAGCGTGCCGTCAGCTTCCACCCGCTCGTGCCGGACGTCCGCGTAGTCCGTAGCGAAATCGCGGACGAACGTTTCGTACGCCGCGCCGAATGGCGTGTCGTGGCGGCGGTTGTTCCAGATCAGGGCGACTCGGCCGCCCGGCTTCAGGATGCGGGTGAACTCGCGCCGGGATTCCGCCGGGTCGAACCAGTGGAACGCTTGCGCCACGGTGATCCAGTCCACGCTGGTTGGCTCGAGCGTCGTCGCCGCGGCCGTACCGCACACGCTGCGGAATCGCGGGCTGCCGGCGAGGAGTCGTTCGGCGATACGCCGCATCGCATCGTTTGGCTCAATGGCGGTGACCTCGAGTCCCGCGTCAGTCAGATGCCGCGTCCAGATGCCTGTGCCGCTACCGACGTCCGCGGCCGACTGGCCGGACCGAAGTCCCCACGCTTCGCGGAGCCATCGGAGAACGCCCGGCGGATAGTCCGGCCGCGCGCGGAGATAGTCGTCCACGCGATCGCCGAAGCGCTCGGTCGATCTGAAGCGAGCCTGCTCGGTCATGTGAATCGACGTTATCTGACGCGGCGCCCGCCGGCAATCTCGGTCGGACGCCTCGGTGGAAAGATGCGGTTCGGCAGCCCTAGCATCGTGCGGCAGCCGGCGCGGCGGTGCCGGTCGAGCAGGAGGGGATATGGGGTTGATCAAGACGCAGCGCCGATCGTCCGCGCTGTTCGCATTGCTGCTGCTCGGCTGTGACGCATCGACCAGCCTTCCCGGCGTCACCTTCCCCGGGCTCGCGCTGAACGGCGGTAACAATCCGCCGATCTTTGCCGGCGCGCTGTTGCGCGCGATCGACAATCGGCAATTGTCCCTCTCGGCCAATGCCTTCGACCCGGACGGAGACGGCCTGACCATCACCTACCTCCAGGAGGCTGGTCCGCTCGCGACGGAGCGAACCGCGTTTCGAGTCGGTGGCGCGCTGAACGCCGTCCTCGCGATTCCGAGCGACGGCACCTACGTCTTCCGCGTGGTGGCCAGTGACGGTTTCTTCCAGTCCGACGTACGCCTCACCCTGACGGTCACCTCGCCGCCCCCGCCAGGACTTGATCCTGTTACTCCGATCGGCGTTGGCCTCGTTCGGAATCCGTTCATCGGCGTCTGGCAAGTGACCGTCGCCGGCCAGATTCTGGACGCGACCGGCAGCACATCCTTCGCCCAGCCCGCGCTGCTGCGAATCGAGGAACGCCCGCCGGCCTATGTCGGCCAGAACCCCCTGGTCGTGCGGCTCGAGACGTCAATCCTGCCGAGCGCCAATTCCAATACGCTCGGCGCAGTTGCGCTGACCACGTCGGCCGCGAGGCTCGGACTTCCGTCGGACGCGGTGACGGTCACGGTCCGCGGAAACACGATCGTCCTGACGGCCTCGACGCCCGGTGTCCCGTTGGTGGCCGGCGCGATCCTCTTCCGGCCCGGACTCATTGCGCTGGGAGCGGTCCAGGCGGCCGAAGTGGATGGCCAGTTCGTCTTCCAAGGCGACACGATGTCCGGTTGGCTTGACCTCGTCGACGTCTCAGGGTTGATCCTGTATCGCGCGTCCGTGTCCGGCATGCGTCGGCCATGACCGGCCGCCGCCGCGGTCTCTCAGGGAGCGTCGTGGCGCTCGATCAGGTCGGCGTCTACTTCCACCACCACGGACTGGCCGAGGATGTCGACATTGAGTACGACTCGCAGGGGCGAGCGCCAGCTCCTGACCACGCCCTCGACCCCCGCCAGAGGACCCGCCACGACGCGAACGGCGTCACCCTCCACCAGCCGGGATGAGCGCGCCAGCGGTTCGCCGGCGCGGAGCGCCCGGTCGACCTGCCGCAATTGGCGCGCCAGTTCGTCCACGTCCGTGACTGGGATGGTGCGAGCGATATGGTTGGTTGCCATGGCTCGATAGCGCCCTTCGTCGTCGGCCACAAAGAAGAGGTATCCGGGAAAGACCGGCACCAGCGATTTCGACACGCGGCGCGTGGCGCGGCTTCGCGTCACCCGCTGGCACAATGGCAGGTAGCAGGCCAGCCGCAGCCTCTCGAGTTCTTCCGCCAGCGCCTTCTCATGCCGCGAGCGCGTATGCGCCACCCACCATCGCTGGCCGCGGAGCGAGAGCGCCTCGAGGTTGCCGATTGAAACGGGGTGGCCGGTCAATGTGTCGGACACGGTGTGATTATACCGCTTCGCCGATGACGTCCTGGAGCGGCGCGAACGCGAACGCTCGCAGCAGACGACGGAGCCGCGGCTCGGTTCGTGAGCGAAAGAGAGACTGCATCCATCCGAGCCGCCGCGGTATTCGCCAGCCCGCTTGCCGCAGCTCGCGGATCTCGCGGACGTCAAGTTCGTACGGATGGAAGTACAGGATCGCCGGCATCCCGCTTCGCTGCACTCGGCGGAGCCCCGCGCGAAAGACCGCGCCGGGCAGCAAGCGTGCGTACCCGCCGCCGCCCCACGGCCAGCGCCGACCCGCGAGGCACAGCGTCGTCGGCGGGGCCTCGATCAGATCGCAGTCCGGCCAGCGCTGAATCTGTCGCGGCGCGTCGGCCATGCCGTATCGCCGGCCTCGAAACGGGAACACGCTCGAGCTGTATCGAAAACCGAGGGACGCGAGAATCGGCCCGGCCCAGCGTGTACGGGCGATGATCGAGAATGCCGGGGCCCGGTATCCAACGGGCGCGATCCCGGTGGCGGCGGCGATGGCGTCCATGCTGCGCGCCACATCGTCCCGAAACTGCGCCGGTGACTGCCGCGTGATCAGGACGTGGCGGTGACCGTGTGAGCCGACTTCGTGACCGGCCGCGGCGATCTCCTGCACCATCTCCGGATACGCCGCGGCCACTCGACCCAACACAAAGAACGTCGCTCGCACGTTGTGCTCGGCCAGCAAGGCAACCATGCGTCGCGTGTTTCGCACGACCCGATCGGTCAGCGGAGCGTCCGGTCCCAGGACAGCAATGCCCCAGTCGTCCACGTCGATCGTGAGCGCGTTCAACGTGGCGCGAGCATTAGATTGCGCAGCCGGCGCCGCCGTGGGGATTGCTGGATGAGTCGGCACGAGCGTCATTCTCGGGTTGTTATCGACCCCGACACGCTTCAACCTTTCACGAGCTGCCCGCGACTATGGCCGGGCGGCGAATCGGGATATGCTCGATTCGTCATGGCGCCCGACATGCACCGATCGTCCGCCGCGCCGTCGCGGCCGTGGCTGCTCGAACTTCAGCCCAGGTTCCTGCGGCTCTGCTATCGCCGAGTGGTCGAGAACAACGTGCTCGCGATGAGCGCAGCGCTCTCTTTCCGCACCATCTTCGCGATGGTCCCGGTGCTGATCTTCGCCTTCCTGGTGCTCAAGTCGATCGGCATCGTCGAGGACAGTCGCCGCAGCCTCCGCGAGTTCCTCCGAGTCTCCGGCATTTCGCAGATCATGGCGGCCCGTGAAGACACCACCGCTGGCCAAACCGACGTGGAGTCGCGGGTGCTCGACGGGTCACAGCCGCCGCCTACGTCACAGGTGTACAACGTCGCGGATGAGATTGAACGTCTGCTCGACAGCGCCGAGTCGAAGCTGACCTTTGCGAGGATCGGCCCGGTCGGGGGCATCCTGCTGATCTGGAGCGCGCTGGCCCTGCTTTCCACGATGGAGGCTTCGCTGAATCGCATCTTCGGTGCGCCGCGGAGTCGTGGAACCTTTCGGATGGTCGCGCTCTACTGGTCGGTGATGACCCTCGGGCCGGTCGTTCTCGCCGTCGCGTCGTACGTCGGCCGTCGAGCCATCGGCGCCCTCTCCAGTCTGGCCGGAGTCGGATGGCTGCTGGCGCTGGTTGGCTGGATGGGCTCGGTCTTGATGCTCATCCTGCTGCTGGCCGCCATCTACAAGCTCATGCCGAACACGAAGGTGCCCTATCGTTCCGCCATTGGCGGCGCGTTGCTGGCCGTACCGGTCTGGATGCTGGCGCGGTGGGCGTTCTCTCTCTATATCTCCAACCTGGTCGTCAAGGGAAACCTGTACGGCGTGATCGGGCTTCTGCCTCTGTTCCTCCTCTGGCTGAACCTGTCGTGGTCGATTTTCCTGTTCGGGGCCGAGGTCGCCTTCACCGCAACCAATCTGACCCGCCTTGAACAAGCTGAGGCCGCGGCCACGCGCTCCCCAGGTCCGTCTGACGTCACTGCCGTCGCCCTGGCCCTTGCGCGCCGCTTCAGCGCCGGGTCCGGCCCGGCCGACATCAACGACCTGGCTGCCGACACGCACCTGGCGCCGGTCATGGTTCGCAGGGTTCTCGACGGATTCGAACGAGCCGGCATCGCCGGCCTCGTGGGAGACGAGGACGAGCAGCGCTACACGCTGGTGCGGCCTCCCGAGCGCATCGCCGTTTCTGAACTGCTCGATCTGGGTGATCCGCGCGACGCGCCCGCGAACGCGAACGGCGACGTCGACCGCGCGATCACCGCCCTGCGGGCGGACATGCGACGGGCCTTCGAAGGCAAGTCACTGGCCGCCCTGATGCAATCCGCTTGAAAGCGACCCGGCTTGCGCGTGGGCCGCTGCATCCCGCCGTCGTGGACTACTCGCGAGGACTCGATGCGCCTCAGGGCTGGCTTATCGTCGGTACCTGGGCACCGCCGCGCTTGCGCTCCTGTTCGCGAACGTGCTTCAGCGCGTTGATATATTGCTCTCCAAGCACGCGCTCCTCCGGCGTCGTGTCGCTCACGATCAGTTTCGTCAGATCCTCGGGGTTGCGCGGCAGGCCCACCGCCATCACGGAGGACAGGTCTCGCGTCGGGTCGCCGTGTCCGCGCATCCACGCGGTGTCCGACGCGGTTTGCCGGATGCGTTCCATCAGGAACTGGTACGCCTGACCGGGGTCATCCTTGATTCGCATGTACTGTCTGGCGTTCTCGAAGAACTGCCGCCGGCCGATCCGGTACATCACATCGCGGACCGCCGCCCGGGACTCCTCGGGCGCCTTCTCGAGGTATGCCTTCAAGGCGCGCTGTTCGTCGGCCCCAGCGTAGTGCTTCTTCCACTCCTGGAGGAATCGATCCTGCTCGAACAGCGGCAGCCGTGACAACCCGCGCGGATTGACGATGTAACCGATCAACTGCTCCGGCGTCCCGCCCTGGATGGGAGGGCGGGCCGGCGTTGCGGCTGCGTCGTACGCGCGGTAGCCCACCCACGCCAGCAGGATGGTCGCCCCGGCCGCCGCCCCGACGATCAATGGCGTTCGTCGCGCGGCAACCGGGCCTTGATGCGATTCCGTTCGTTTCGATGTGTCATCCATGGCAAATCGGACCATTCCGCTCGGCATACCCGATGGGCGCCGACCTTCGTCGCCTACTTCTTCTGGCCGACAGTCAAACGCAGCTGCCCGCGCTCCGGGCGGGCCTTCAGATCACCGTACAGGATGTTGAACGCCCCTTTTTCGTCGCCATGCGCGTGGAACGGTTCGAAGTCCCATACGATCGGCTGGTCGGCCGGACCCATTCCCAGCCCCTCGGCTCGCGCGAGCGGATCACGACCGACGGCCTGGCCCGCCAGCAACTCCTGCAGGACCCACTCGTAGCTGGTACCCTCGCTCTCGAAATAAGTCGTCCGCGCGCCGAACTGCTTGCGCAGCGGATGGTCCTCGGCGAGCAGTCGGCGATCCGCAGGGCAGCGGAACGCGGCAGACACGTCACTCAGGAACGGCGACAGCACCTTCGGCAGGCTGGGCCACGCAGGCTGGTGGTATTCAGCCGAGGGCAACCGGGCCACGGCCGGCCAGTGCCCTGCGCTTTGCGCAATGTATTCACCCATCGCGGTGCCAATGGTGCTGAGGTTCGCGAGACAACGTGTCCGCCGGCTCTCCCGATTGACCCGTTGAAGCGTCGGGATTCCCAGGGCGGCCGCCGCGGCGATCACCGCGACCAGCACCACCGCGTCGCGGCGCCCGAACGCAGCCCGTGACGCGGCCGTCAATGTTTCGTCCGTCGTTTGGCAGTCCCGGGACCGCATCGAGCCCACGCGGAAAAAGCCGGCGGGCTCCGGTGGCCAGACCTGGCCATCTTCGGAGCCCGCGCGGGGATGCTAAGGTTGGCGGCAGTTCGCGTCAATTCACATGTTCCGCAGTGCGGTGCTCCTTCACACGGGTCGCCATCGCGGCACGAGATTCCACAACCGGAGGCGACACCGGCGCGGCACTCGACTCCGGCGACCACACCCGCAGGTCGGAGATCTCGCACGACACCGCCCGGTCCGGGCTTCGTGAGCAAAACTCGGTTCGGATTTGCCGCGTTGCCCCGGGCATCAACGGACCGCGCCACTCGTCGTCCATCCCGATCGGCGTCGCCGCGTACTCGGTCCACTCCCGGACCGGGCCGCTCTTCGGATCGACCAGCGCGACCCGCAGCGGCAGCAACGAAATGACCTTGTCGCCGGTGTTACGAACCTCGATCACTGCTCGGAATACGTCCGAGTCCGACGCGTCCGGCACCAACCGGCCGGCTACCTCGAGCTTCTGGGCGTAGTCCGGCGCGCGCCGGTCCGACGCCGCGTCCGCCAAGATCGGCGGCATCTTCGCCATGAAATCAGGCAAACTGGCCGCAAGCTGCCGGCCGAGGTCGACCACGCTGCGCGTCTTCTTGTCGAAGATGAACATGCCATAGCCGGTTAGGCTTGTCACGCACACGACGCCCGTGACCAACAAGGCGGTGGCCCCCCGCACGAACGCGGTCAGGAAGGATGGCTGCGGTCTTTGAACGAGGTATTCCGGTCGCGAACTCATGGTCTTGCTCCATTCCAGCCGTCTGCGCGAGCGGCTCTGCCGACGTATTACGTCCGGGCGGGCAAATATTCGCGGCCGATCGCGGTGGGTCCGGAGCCAGGCAGAATCTGCCGCATCAAGGCGACGCGAATTGTTGTCCGATAAGTACTTAGGTACGCAGATGGCGCCAGCGCCGTCTCGGAGTGACCGGTCATGGCCGACGTGCTCGACCAGAGTGAAGTGGACGCCCTGCTAGCCGCCGTGGCAGATGGCCCGGCCGAAGGCGGCTTCCGGGCCGGCGATGCCGAATCAGCGACCGCGCGCGAAGTGCATCATTATGACTTCAAACGTCCGGAACGGGTCAGCAAGGATCAGATGCGGGCGCTGCACACGCTCCACGACGTGTTCTCACGCAACTTCGGAGCGTCTCTCTCAGCGTTCCTGCGGACCATCATTGAGGTTCGCGTCGCCACCGTCGAGCAACTGACGTACAGCGAATTCATCCACTCGCTGCCGAGCCCGACGGTGTTTAATCTGCTCGGGATCCCGCCCCTGCAGGGGCAGATGTGCCTCGAACTCAGCCCGTTGATTGTCTACCCGATCATCGATCGCCTGCTCGGCGGGGGCAACGCCGAGATGTTCATCCCCCAGCGGCCACTGACGGATATTGAGCACCGGCTGGTGCAGCGCATCACCGACCGCGCGCTGGCCACCCTGACCGAGATCTGGTCGGAACTCGTCGACGTCAAGTTCGAGTTGCGAGGCGTGGAAAGCAATCCCCATCTTGTCCAGATGGTTGCTCCGAACGAAGTCGCGGTGGTGATCGGGTTCGAGATCAAGATGGGCCCGCGCGGCGGCACCATGAGCCTGTGCATGCCGTTCAACGCGATCGAGCCGGTCATGGGAAAGCTGGCGGCGCAGAGCTGGCTGGCGTACAGCCGCCGCGGCACGTGCACCGATCAGATGCTGCGAGTGAGCCGGGCGCTGACCAAGGCCCGCGTGTCGCTGCGGGCCAGCCTGGCCCGGGCACGGATTACCTGCGGAGAGCTCTTGTCACTGGCACCCGGCGACCTGATCACCACCGACAAGCCGGCCAATAGTGAGTTTCTCATCGAGGTCGAAGGCCGGCCGAAATTCCGGGGCAGCCTCGGCCAGTGCCGAGGAAACCGCGCGATTCGCATCTCGCGGCTCGCCCGCCCCGACGAAACCGATTGAGTTCCGGGGCTTACAGGAAATAGAACACCAGGTTCAGCACCGAGATGACGACAGCCAGGATCAACTCGTACAGGCTGCCGCCGAAGAACCCGAAGATGTTCAGCCAATCGAGCATGAATCACTCTCCCCTTCGACAACGCGGCGACTGCCCATCGCCGTCCATGTCCTAGGACACGCCTCGCGCTCCCGAGTTAGTATAGGCACCCGGGATCAGCCGCGCGGCGCCCGGTTCAACCGCCCCCCGATCCGATGTTCTCCGCGCTCGGCATCGTCATCGACCAGGGATCCAGCAGTTTGTTGAGCTTGTCCGTTGGTAGAATGTTCTCCTCGACGCAGACCTGCCGCACCGTCTTGCCGCCCTTGAAGGCCCGCTTGGCAACGTCGGCTGCGGTGTCATAGCCGATCACCGGCGCCAGGCTGGTGCACATCGCCAGGCTCTGCTCCACCAGCTCGCCGCAGCGCTTCGCATCGGCCTCAATGCCGGCAGCGCAGCGGTCGGCGAAAACGGTCGTCGCCTTGCTGACCACCCGAATCGACTCCAGCAGACTGTGCACCATGACCGGCATGCCAACGTGCAGTTCGAACGTCCCGAGCGTGGCACCGGCGAAAGCCACGGTCGCGTCCGCTCCGACGGCGAAGGCCGCCGCCTGCAGCACCATCTCCGACATGACCGGGTTGACCTTGCCCGGCATGATGGAGCTTCCCGGCTGGGTCTCGGGTATGCGAAGCTCGCCGATCCCGCATCGCGGACCACTGGCCAGCCAGCGAATATCGTTGGCGATCTTCGTGAGACCGATCGCGATCGTCCGCACCAGGCCGCTGGCTTCGACGATCGCGTCCTTCGCCGCCTGTGATTCAAAATGGTTCGCGGCTTCCACGAAGTCGATGCCCGTCTTCTTCGAGAGCAGCGCCGCCATCCGCCGGCCGAACTCCGGATGCGAGTTGATGCCCGTGCCCACCGCCGTGCCGCCGATCGGCAGTTCGCGCAACGCCGCAATGGCGCGGTTCGCCCGCACGTCGGCGTGGGCGATCTGCGACGCATAGCCGGAGAACTCCTGGCCGAGGCGGATCGGTGTCGCGTCCTGAAGGTGCGTTCGGCCGATCTTGACGATCTTGTCGAATGCCTTCGCCTTCTCGTCCAGATGCGCGTGCAGTTGCCGCAGCGCCGGCGAGAGGTCATGCCTCAGCGCTTCGGCTACCGCGATGTGCATGGCTGTCGGAATCACGTCGTTCGAAGACTGCGCCATGTTGACGTGATCGTTCGGATGCACCGGCGTCTTGCTGCCGATCTGCCCGCCCGCGAGCTGGATGGCCCGGTTCGCGATCACCTCGTTGGCGTTCATGTTGCTTGACGTGCCGGAGCCGGTCTGGAAGACGTCGACGACGAAATGATCGTCGAGTTTGCCCTCAATGACATCCGACGCGGCCTGCACGATCAGTGTGGCCAGCTTCTCCGGCAGGATTCCGAGATCGCGGTTCACCTCGGCCGCCGTCTGCTTGATCAGCCCCAGCGCTCTGACGAACCGCCGTCCGAGGCGATAGCCCGATACGGGGAAGTTCTCGACGGCCCGCTGAGTGGACGCGCCCCACAGCGCATGGCTCGGGACCGTCATTGGTCCCATGGAATCCTTCTCGACGCGTGTTGCTTCTGGCATGGTGAGCCTCCTTCTGTGCGGTAGCTTAGAGTCGGCCTGCGCCACCGGCAAAGCCGGCGCCGCGTGCGGATTGGCTACATCCGCAGCCGGATCGGCCGGGTTTCGCTCAGTCGCTCCAAGGCCGCGGCGTCCACTTGTATACCCCACCCCGGTCCGCGCGGCGCCGTCCAGCCCCCGCCGTAGCCGAAGCGGATGGCCGGGCGAATCAGATCATCCCGCAGCAGGAACCGCCCGAAGCTTCCTTCGGCGAATCGCACACCGGGCACCATCGACAGGAACCATCGCCCCACCGCGGAGAGAATACTCGTCTCGCCCACCATGCAGCCAAGCTGAATGGCGATGCCATGCCTTTTGCCGAGGCCGGCGAGCCGCAGCGCGGGCATCAGTCCGCCATTCTTGCTGAGGCGGATGTTGAACCCGTCGCACACGCGGTGCCGCAGCAGGATCTCGGCGTCGCCGGGGGTGACCAGCGACTCGTCCGCCATCAGTCCCACCGGGCTGACGGCGCGGAGCCGGTGCCACTCCGATTCGGTTCCGCGCGGGAGCGGCTGCTCGACCGAAACGACCGGCAGTCCGGCCCAGTCGGCCAGGCGCCGCCGCGCATCCTCGAGGCTCCATCCGCCATTGGCGTCGAGGCGGAGCGTCCGGCGGCCCAGTCGCAATGATCGCTCGCCCAGAGCCGACAGTGCCGCTCGCAGCCGAGAATCGTCGTTCGCGTCGCCGACCTTCAGCTTGAAATCGCGCAGGCCGAAGCAACGCATCTTCCGGACGGAAGACATCACGCGCGCCGGGTCATCGCCTCCGATCACACCGCTGAACCGCACCTTCGGCAAACCATCCGTCGTGCCGAGTCCGGGCAGCCCCAGCCAGCCGGCCACCTCGTCGATTGGTCGACCGAAACCGCGCGCGAACGCGTCAATCAACGCCAGCTCAACCCCCGCCCGGGCGGCCGTGCATGCCCGGGCATGTTCGAGCGTCAGCGGGAGCGCGTCGATGGCTTCGAGGGCCTCGGGAAAGCAGGTCCCGCGAACGGTGCTGATGTGCGGCGCGAGTCGATCGCGGATGTCGGCAATCGCCGAGTCCGTCGACTCGCCACTGACGTAAGGCCGTGGGTGAGTCTCACCGAAACCCACCGCCCCGTTCGAAAGCTCCGCCTGAACGACGAGCGGCTCGGCCTGGGATCGCGATGCGGTCGCGTGCTCGAACGCCCGGCGCATCGGAATGGCCAGGCGCCAGAGCGTCAATTGACGCACGCAGACGATCATGCGACGCGATTCTATAAGAAAACGGCGACGCCCGTGCCGTCGGCGCCGGACCGCCTGAACTGCACGCCGCGCCGCCTTTGAAGCTGTTGGCGTCCTTCGGTTACATTCCCGCGACTTGCCTCCGGCCAGGCGCCGCATGGCGATGAGGGTTGAGGTTTCGCACGCCGACCGCCACGCCGTTTCCGGGTCGTGTCGCGGATGGGTGACCCATGAACGACGTCTCGCGTCCGTCCGCGGCCCCGATCCAGCACCCGCCCGGCTTTCGCGCGCGCCGCGGGCGAAACTGGTTTTTCCTCGGGCTCACCTATGCGTCGTACTATCTCTGCCGCTACAACCTCAGTCCGATCGCGCCCGAGCTGAAGGCCGATCTTCACCTCGATAACACCAGGTACGGGGCGGTCAGCTCCGGCCGTGACGCGCTCTATGCCGTCGGTCAGATGGTCAACGGTCTGCTCACCGACCGGCTCGGTGGCAAGTCGGCCATGACGATTGGCGCGGTGGGCACGATTCTCCTGAACCTCGCGTTCGGGCTGACAACATGGTCCGGCCTCGGGCCTGCGACCATGCTCTATACGCTGGTGTTCATTCGTTCGGCCGACGGCTATATGCAGGCGTTCGGCGCGCCGGGCTTCATCAAGATCAACACGGCCTGGTTTCGGCGGAAGGAACGCGGCACGTTCGCCGGCGTCTTCGGAGCGATGATCAACCTCGGCGCCGTTGGCGCGGGCCAGCTTGCCAGCCTGCTGGCGACCGGCTTCGTCATTCCGCTCTACTTTGCTGCGATCACGGTTCCTTCGCTGAACTGGCGCTACATGTTCATCATTCCGCCGGTGATCGTGGCGGTCGTGGTCGTGTTCATGAACCTGATGGTGAAGAACACACCCGAAGAAGCCGGCTTTCGCATCGTGCACGACGACGAGCCGGCCGGGGAGGAGCGTTTCACGCTCTGGAGCGTCCTCACGAAGATTGCGTCGAATCCCACCGTCTGGCTCGTGGCCGGGGCCTACTTCTGCACCGGATTCGTTCGGCGGGGCGTCGAAAACTGGTGGGCAATCTATCTGAAGGACGTGTGGAGCTTCACACGCGGCTCGTGGCCCTACACGGCATTCGTCTGGGGCCTGCCCGTCACGGCGACGCTCGGGTCACTGTGTTCGGGCATCATCTCTGATCGCTGGTTCGCCGGCCGTCGTGCGCCGGTTGCCGCCCTGCTGTACCTTTCGCAGACCGCGTTCTGCATTGCGGCGCTGCTGATTCCGCACGGGGCGCATGGTTCGGTCGGGCTGGCCGTCACCGTCATCATTGCCATCAGCATGATGTGCAACTCGACCCACTCTCTCCTCGGAACTGCCGCGGCGATGGATCTCGGCGGACCGAAGATGGCCGGTTGCTCTTCCGGCATCATTGACTCGTTTCAGTACTACGGCTCGATCCTGAGCGGGATCGGGCTTGGAGTCTTCTTTGATCTGATTGCCGGGCAGCACGTGGGCAGTTCTCTCACCGACGGCGGCGCGAAACTGAACCCCGCCGTCTGGGTCGGCTCGATGATTCCCTTCGGCCTGATCGGAACGTCGTTGATGACGTACGTCTGGCTGAAGAATCGCGGCACTGACGCCCGAGGAACCTGAGCGTTCGCGCCGCGCGCTACTTGGTCGGAATCTTCATGGCCGTCAACATGGCCTTCGGCGACGCCTCGAATTCCTTGAGACATCCCTTCGTGCAGAAGTGCATCTCGTAGCCTGCGAATGTCATGCTGTGTTGCGCCTTGCCGTCCATTCCCAGATTGCACTTCGGGCACTTGCTTATGATCTTGTCGGCCTTTCCATCGACCGCATCGGCCTTCACCAGGATCGCCTCGACGGCCGCGTCGGCGAAAGCCTCCGCTGCCGGTTTCGCTGCCGGCTCCTGCGGCTTGCAGCCGACCGCCAGCACACCCAGGGCCGCGATCACATATCCCGACAACCATCGTCTCATCATGTCGCTGTCTCCTCGTGCGGCCCGGAGTTCAATGCCGGCCGCGGCGCCAGGAATCGTTCAAACGCCCGACGGTATCTCTCCGGAATCGGGCACGTCTTCCATGATCGCGTGTCGGCAAACGCAACCGAGTGCTGCGCCGTGCAGGTACGCCTTCCGCTGCCCGTGTGCGTCACCTCGTAGTCGAAGCGGGCGCTGCGCGTCCCGATTCGTCCCACGGTCACCGCGATCTGCCCCTCATCCTCGTACTTGAGCGGGTGGTGGTAGCTGACCTGCACATTGACGGTCGGCATGACCAGGTGGTCCTCGTCCAGCATCCGCTGCCACGGCAGCCCCAGCCCATCCCGGAAAAAGTCCTCCAGCGCCACCATGCAGAAATGGATCTGCCGCGCAAAGTAGAGCACGCGCGCGTAGTCCACGTCGTCGAGCCGAACCCGAAACGTCGTTCGAAACACCTCCGCCATGCCCCCATCGTAGCCAGCCGGCCCCCAGACGACACGCCCGCCTTCTCGGACGCGGTGTGCTTCGCAACGGCCACCCGTCGGTGGTATGATCTGATAAGCCTCGCCCGGCCACGGTGGCAGACCGCCCTGTGGGGATTCGTGAGATTCTCACCAGTCGCTGCTCGGTGTAGGAGTCCGCGTCCGAATGCACCTGACCCCCCTCCAGCCCCCCTTTCGCCGCGGCTTGGCGGCCATCCTCTTGACCGTTGCGGCCGGTGTCGCCAACGCCCAGACCCAGCGCATCAGCCTCAACAGCACCGGCGCAACCATCCGCGGCGAGTTCGCCTCACTGGCGGGCGACAGTTCCCGCGCCGCGTTCGTCACCACCTCCGGACCGGCCGGTGAGAGCTACGCCCAGGCGCAGGTCTGCGTGCGCGAGTTCGCGACGAACACCACCGTGCTGGCATCGATCGGCGCCGACGGACAGCCGGCCGATGCCGACTGCTCGTTTCCGATCATCTCCGGTAACGGACGCTTCGTCGTCTTCGTTTCCGCCGCCACGAACCTGATCAATCCCGGCGGCGCCACCAACGGCCACACCAACGTTTGGGTTCGCGATCTGGTGCTCAACACCACCACGCGGATGACCTTGGCCGATGGCGGCGGCCCGCCGAATGGTCCGTCAGGCGCGCCGGCGGTCTCATCGACCGGGCAGTTCGTGGCCTTCGAGAGCCGCGCGACGAACCTCCTGGCCGGCCTCTCGCCGTCGGTGACGCAGGTTTACGTTCGCGATCGCGGCGCGCCCGGCGGCGACGGCAGCTTCGGCGTCGGCGGCACGACCAGCCTGGTCAGCTTCCGCACGACATTCAGTCCCGCGACCATGGCTTGCTTTCAGCCGTCCATCTCGGGGGATGGGCGCTTCGTCGCGTTCACTTCGCAGGACGACGGTCTGGTTGCCAACGATACCAACGGTCAGTTCGACGTCTTCGTCCGGGATCTCCAGACCAACACGACCTCCCGCGTCAGCGTTCGGCCCGGCGGCGCACAGACCACCGGTGTCAGCCAGCTTCCGGCGATTTCCGACAACGGCCGATACGTGGCATTCCGAAGCGCCGACAACGGTCTCGATCCGACTCGTCAGAACACCACCTTCGCTGTCTTCGTTCGCGATCGCGGTCCGGGCCTTAACGACGTGGGCGCGGTCACCCGGAACGTCGCGGTTAACTCGTCCGGCATTCCCGCCAATGGCTCCGTAGCGGCGGACATCAACGAGCGCATCGCCATGACGCCGGACGGCCGTTTCGTGGCATTTCGGAGTAGCGCGACGAACCTGGTTGCCGACGACACCAACACGTTCGCGGATATTTTCGTTCACGATCGCGACTTCGACGCCGACGGCGTGTTTGACGAAGCCGGGGGAATCCGAACATCGCGGGCGAACGTCGCGTCCGACGGCAGCCAGAGCGTCAACGCCGATTCGTTCTATCCCAGCATCTCCAATTCCGGCTCGCGCGTTGCGTTTCACACACTGGCGGGCGGGTTGCTGCCCGGCGATCCGCCACTGTCGTTAGAGAATCGGGCGTACCTCCACTGTTCAGTTCCGGTCCTGGAATCCGGCCCGGCCAACCAGACCGTTCCGGTCGGAAACCCGGCTCAGTTCTCGGTCCAGCTTGCCAGAGGCATTGGCGTACGGTTCCAGTGGCGCAAGGATGGCAGCGAAATCTTCGACGGCGGCCGGATCACCGGAACACAAACGCCGACTCTCCGTATCGACCCGACCCAGGCCGGAGACGAGGGCGCCTATTCGGTCGAGGCTGAAAACGAATGCGGTTCGACGCGGAGCGATGAGGGCTTGCTGGCGTTTGGTGCGGCCTGTGACGCGCCGCAGGTGACCAGCCAGCCGGCCGGCCAGACGCTTTGTGCCGGGGATTCGCTGACGCTCTCGGTGTCGGCCATCGGCACGGCGCCGCTGATGTACGAGTGGCGGCGGTCCGGCACGCTGATTCCCAACCAGAACGGTCCGACATTGCAGATCAACGCGGTCACGCCGGCCGACTCGGGGAATTATCAGGCCATGGTCGCGAATGGGTGCGGAAGCGCCACGAGCGTGTCCGTCAGCGTCGTCGTCCGTGCGAGGCCCACCATCCTGGTGCATCCGACCTCGCAAAGCGCTTGCCCGGGTGCATCTGTGACCTTCAGCGTCTCGGCCACCACGACATTTGGAACGCTCAGCTACCAATGGCGTCGCAACGGCATCGACATCGGCGGCGCAAGCGGCGCCACGCTGACCCGATCCGGCGTCTCGACGGACGATGTCGGCGTTTATGACTGCGTCGTCTCCAACCCCTGCGGATCGGTCACGTCCGACGCCGCCTCGCTCACGATAGCCGAGCTCCCCAGCATCACGTCGCAGCCGGTCGGCCAGACGATCTGCGTCGGCCGGCCGTTCACACTCGCGGTAACGGCCACCGGTCCCGGCACGCTGCGCTTTCAGTGGTTGCGCAACAACACGGCGGTGACCGGTGGTTCGGCCGCAACGTTAACGCGTGCGTCGGCGACGGCCGCCGACGCGGGCAGCTACACGTGTCGCGTCTCGAATAATTGCGGTTCGGTTGTCAGCGACGTGGCCGTGCTCGTCCTCGGTCAGGCGCCGGCCATCAACGTCCAACCGCGCGGAACGTCCGCGTGTCCAGGAGGCTCGGCCACGTTCAGCATCGCGGCCACCGGTCAGGAGCTCTCGTTCCGCTGGCGCCGTGGAACGACCGACCTGGTCAACGGAGGCAACATCAGCGGAGCGAACTCCTCTGAGCTTGTGATCAATCCCGTGTCGTCCGCCGACGCCGCGATCAACTACAACTGCGTCGTTTCCGGTGTGTGCGCGAGCGTCAGCAGCAACAACGTTGCCCTGACGGTCGCCAGCCCGCCCGGTATTCAGACCCAGCCGACCAACCGCACGGCTGCCGTCGGCGGTTCGGTCACGTTCAGTCTGGCGGCGACCGGCACCGGCCCGCTTTCCTTCCAGTGGCGAAAGGACGGCGCGAACCTGCCCGGCGCAACAACGTCCTCGCTCAGCATCAACCCGGTGCAGCAGGCCAGCGCCGGCGGCTACGATTGCGTGGTGAGCAACAACTGCGGTTCGGTTACCAGCAATGTCGCCACCCTGACGATTGCGAGTTCGCCGCCGCCCGGCAACGGTTCCGGCCCGCCGGTCACACCCCCGTCAACCACCTGCGGCGTCTGCGGCGCCGCCGCCCCGCAGGGCGCCATTGCTGCCGTCGTGGCGATGATCCTCTCGCGGAGTTGCCGCCGGCGCCGGGCGCATCTCCGAGGCCGCGATTGAAATCGCCGGACCGCCAACTATCATGCCGATACGTCATATTCGGGCGATGGCAGGAGGCTGGGCGTGAGTTTCGAAATGCGAGGAGAAGCCGTTGCCGCGGCACATGACCTGGACGAACTCAAGCTCGTCTTCCGTGCGTTGCACGGAGTGCTGCCGCGGTACCCCGAGCTGCTCGATTCCCACTTCATGGCCGAGTTGCAGACCTTCCTGCACGCCCAGGCGCAGCGCGACGGCGTGGATATCGCCGACCACTCCGCATGGGATCGATGGCTCGACAGTCGTTCGGCTACTGGCGCCGGCGTCCGGCCGGCTGGTGCGCCGCTGCCCCCGGCCCGACCGTGAGCGCGCCGGCCGCTGGGAGTGTTCGATCCGCCTCCGTCGACATGAATCGCGCATGTCCCCGGCGAACGCCACCCGCGTGGCTCTGGGCCTTGGGACGAGCGGACCTGCCGACTCGCCTCGAGATCGCCGGTTGCACTTACGCCTGGTTACGCACGTTCAAGCATGATTTCTTCGCCGCCACCGGCCTTTACGACGGACCGCTCGGGCCGGCCGTGGTCAAGTTCGGTCGCCGCGCGTCTGTGCTCGGACTCCCGGCGGCCTGGATCGGCCGCTGCATGGTCGAGCACGAAACGCGCATGCTCGCACGCCTCGCCGGATTACACGGCGTCCCGCCGCTTCTTGGCCGGCTGGGCGCACATGCGTTCGCACACGGGTTCGTCGCCGGCCACGACCTTCAGCGGAATGAGCGGGCCAACGACGAGTTCTTTCCGCGGCTGGCGGCGTTGCTCTCCGCCATGCACGCGCGCGGCGTCGCATACGTCGATCTGGAGAAGCGCGAGAATATCATCGTCGGCGATGATGGTCGGCCGCATCTGGTCGACTTTCAGATCGCCTTTTACTGGCCCGACCGCAGCGGCGGCCGCACCGCGCTGGCGCGCTGGTTCCTGTCGATTCTGCAAGCGGCCGATCGATATCACCTGCTCAAGCACTGGCGGCGATTGCGGCCGGATCAGTTGTCGGCCGAGATGCTGGCGGAGGCTGGCCCCCCCCCGTGGATCGTGGTGCACCGCGCGGTCTTCCGACCCCTGATTCAAGTGCGCCGCCGCCTGCTCGAATGGCTGGGCGCCCGCCGGCGTGGTCAAACTGGTCGATCCGAGGAAGCCCGCGACCCCGTACCAATGGAGCCGACAGCATGACCATGACGGAAGCAAACCTTCGGGTTGTCGAAGAGTTTCGCAACTGGATCGATCGAGCGATCGAGGTGGATGGCCGCTTCGCCGCCCCGGTTCGAGACGACCGCCCCGATCACTCGACCCTGGCAACGCGGTATCCCACGCTCATCAATCCGCGCGTCATGATCGAGGTCGCCGTCCGGCCGTACCTGCCGCAGCTCCGCGTCGGCATCGTGACCGACGATCGCTGGAAGAGCGAGGACTTCGAAGAGAAAATTCAGGAATCGGGCGACTCGATGAGCGAATTCGTCGGGCTGGCCCTCGAGGAGCGCGGCGTCGATTGGCCCGAGCCGCCAGTCGAACATTATCGCGAGCAGATGAAGTACTTCTACTTCGCCACGCCGGTGGAACTAGATTCCCTGGACGAACTTGCCCGGAACGAGATACGTGACAAGGCCCGTCGCATGGTCGACGGCTACTACTACGCCTTCGAGAAATTCTTGGCGTAGCCCGGCATCATTTCGTCCATGCGTCGTCGTTCTGCGCGATATCAGACGACGCCATCGTGGGTTCCGCGATCTCACGCACATGGTCCAGCAACCGGCCGCCGAGGCGGTAGGTTTGCACGTAAAGCACGCCGCCGACCGACGCGAGGGCTCCGATGAACGCGACCCGGCGGAACGATCGTCCCACCCGTGCGCGAAGCGTCGGCCAAGCCGTGATGATGGCGAGCATCGTCGCGGCGATGACGACGGCGTCGTAGCTGGCACGCTGCCAATACGAGCCGCCGAGATTGACCAACATGCCGAATTCGTCAAGAGTCAGCGCGAGCGAAAGGCCATAGAGTGCGGCCAGCACTGCATGCGGAATGGCCCGGCGGTCCGAGAGCAGCAGGTAAAGACCAAGGCCGGCCATCAGCAGAATGCCCCAGACGTGGTGATGGATGTGCGTGCCGCCGACGCGGACGTACAGGTCCGTCGCGTCGTGGCGCATAATAAGAAAGACGATGACGCGCGCGACGATGAAGGTCGCCAGGAATGATGTGAACAGGATTCCGCCGTTAGCGCGGACCTGCCCCACCTTTGCATTCGACGCCGACACGCATGACCCCTTACCCTCCGGCCGCACTGGCGCGGCGAGGTCTCGCTATTGTATCGATCGCCTGCCGGAATCGCGGCGAGACACCCGCAACCGGACGGTAAGCTTCGTCCCGGGCAAGCGTTACGCTGCGCTACTTCTTGGCCGCCCCGCGCGCGGCCGCGACGATCTCTTCCTGGAGGCTGGCGGGGACTCGCTTGTACTTGAGGAACTCCATCGCGAAGCCAGCCTTGCCCTGCGACAGCGAGCGGACGTCGGTGGCGTAGCCGAACATCTCGGAGAGTGGTATCTCGGCCTGGATCACGGTCGCGGAACCGCGCCGCTCGACGTTCAGGATCAGCCCGCGGCGGCTTGACAGGTCGCCGGTCACGCTGCCCTGAAACTCGGTCGGCGTTTCGACTTCGACCCTCATGATGGGCTCGAGCAGAACCGGGCCCGATTTCAGAAAGGTCTCCTTGAAGGCGTCCCGCGCGCAGATCTGAAAGGCCAGGTCGGATGAATCGACCGCGTGGCTGGAGCCGTCCTCCAGGATCATCTTGACGCCGACGATCGGGAATCCGGCCAGCGGGCCTTTGCCCAGTACCTGCTTGAAGCCCTTGTCGACCGACGGGATGTACTCGGTCGGAATGCGGCCGCCGAACACCTTGTTTTCAAATTCGTAAGGCTGCTCCGCGCCCTCCGGAAGTGGCTCGAGGCGGCCGACCACGTGGGCGTACTGCCCGGACCCGCCTGTCTGCTTCTTGTGCTTGTAGTTGTACTCCACCGTTCGCGTCGGGGCTTCGCGATAGCTCACCTTCGGCCGGCCGACGTTCAGCTCGACCTTGTATTCGCGGCGGATGCGCTCGGTGTAGATTTCGAGGTGCAGTTCGCCCATGCCGGCGATCAGCGTCTCGCCGGATTCGTGGTCGACGCGCACGTGGAAGGTCGGGTCCTCCCGGCAGAAGCGCGACAAGGCCTTCGACAGCTTGTCGCGATCGCTGGTCCGAGCCGGCGCGATTGAAAGCTCGATGACCGGCTCGGGCACATGGATCGATTCGAGCGAGTAGTTCACGCCGTCCGAGCAGAACGTGTCACCGGAGGCGCATTCCATCCCCACGACGGCGATGATGTCGCCCGCGCTGGCCGACTCGATTTCCGCTCGACTGTTGGCATGCATCCGGACCAGCCGGCTGAAGCGCACTTCCTTGCCGGTGCGCGTGTTGGTGTAGCGTTCGCCGCGCTTCACGGTGCCCTGATAAATGCGGATGAAGGTCAATTGGCCGAAGGTTTCGTCGACCAGTTTGAACGCCATCGCCACCATGGGCGCGTCCGGGTCGGCCGAAAGAGGTGTCTCCGCGCCGTCGTTGCTCAGATCGTCGGCGAACACCTCGCGGTCCAGCGGGCTGGGAAGGTAGCGCACGATCGCGTCGATCAGCAACTGCACGCCCTTGTTGTCGTAGGCGCTGCCCATCAGCACGGGCGTGATGTCGTTCGCAATGGTGTGGTGGCGAATGATTTTATGCAGGTGCTCGATCGGAATCGGCTTGTCCTCGAGCATCAACTCCATCAGGCTGTCGTCGAACAGCGACAGCGAGTCGAGCATGCCCGCCCGGGCCGATTCCGCCGCCGGCCTGAACTCATCGGGAATCGGCACGCGCTTGATCGTCTCGCCGTTCTGCCCCTCGAAGTAGACCGCCTCCATCGAAATGAGGTCGATCAGCCCCTTGAACTCGGCGCCGGTCCCCATCGGAAGCTGGAGCGGCACCACGTTGAGGTCGAGCTTCTCCTCCATCGCGGTCATGGCGGCCACCGGGTCGGCGCCTGAACGATCAAGCTTGTTGATGAAAGCGATGCGCGGCACCTGGTAGCGTTTCATCTGCCGGTCGACCGTGATCGACTGTGACTGTACGCCGGCCACGCCGCACAGCACCAGGATGGCGCCATCCAGTACGCGCAGCGACCGCTCCACCTCGATCGTGAAGTCCACGTGGCCCGGCGTGTCAATGATGTTGATCTGCTTGTCGGCCCAGTGCACCGTTGTCGCGGCCGATGTGATGGTGATGCCGCGTTCGCGCTCCAGGTCCATGTGGTCCATCGTGGCCTCGCCCTCGTGGACCTCGCCAATGGCGTGCGTCTTGCCGGAATAGAAGAGAATGCGCTCGGTCAAAGTGGTCTTGCCCGAGTCGATGTGAGCCGAGATACCGACGTTTCGAATGTTTGCTAGGGCTTCCATGTTCCTGTCCGCTCTTGATCCGACGCTGTTGCCGCCGTCGTGGGCCGCAGGTCGATCACGCTGGTCCGCGGCGTCCGTCGGCGCGGCACCATGCGCCTTATAAATTGTCGGAGTGCAGCTCCGCCGAATCCTGCATTAAAATTCCGTCAAGGCTCTCGCTCGCCGTGACCGGTCTGGCCCAACCCGGCGCTCCGATCTCCAGGGGACGCCCCAAGCAGCTCGTTCGGCGACGGTTGCGCCAACTGCAAACTGCGGGCCCGAGAGCCGCCGCGCCCCCGGGCTGGCCGACACGACCCCCGGCACGCCTCACGGCGAGTGGGGCCACCAGCCGCTCATCGATTCCGGGGTACGGAATGATAGCCACACCGGCCGCAGCGTTGGACGGGGCCGCTGATGACTAGGCAGCCGAACGTTTAAGACCCGAGCGCGCGAGTTCGACCACTTTGTCGAACGCGGCCGGATCCGCGATGGCCACCTCACTCAACATCTTCCGATTCAGGTCGCAGCCGACCATCTTCAGCCCTCGCACGAGCTGGCTGTAGGGCAGACCGCGCTCCCGGCAGGCGGCCGTCAGCCGCGTGATCCACAGCGATCGGAACTCCCGCTTTCGGGCCCTCCGGTCGCGCGTGGCGTACACGCCCGCTCGCCGCACCGTGTCTCGGGCTGGCCGCAGAAGCTTGCTTCGTCCGCCGTAATAGCCTTTGGCGCGCTTCAGGACTCGCTTCACGCGCTTATGATGGGCGACGTGCGTTCGTGTTCTTCCCATGGTGCCAGTCTCCGCAAGCCGCGGGATCGATCTCCCGTTACTCGCCCAGTGCCCGCAGCGTCTTCTTCAGATCCGGCCCCGTGATGACGCCGGGGCGGCGCAGCCGCTGTCGCCGCTCCCCGCTCTTGCCGCTCATCAGGTGGCCCGTGAAGGATCGGCGGTGCTTGATCTTGCGGTTTGCGGTGACGCGCACGCGCTTCTTCAGCCCTTTGTGCGTCTTCATTTTCGGCATCGGTTCGGTTTCCTCCGCGCGTCACGCTGGCGCGCGAGCCGTGCATTTTAATGCACGCGCCGTGCCCCCGCAAGCGTGATTCGAATACAACGCAACCTGTTGCGTAACAGCATGTTACGCGCGGTAGCGGGTGATTCTTTCGGCGGACTCAGCCAGCCGGCGGGCCGCAACGGTTCAGGCATGACCGACCGCCGATCCCTCAGGCGGTCGTCGCGGGTCCGGCCTCCGCGGCCGATGCCGCCTTGGCTTCGCTTGATGGCTTCGGTGCGGGTGGCTTCGGCGCCGGCGGCTTCTTGACCGGTACCGCCTTGGCCGGCACGAGAAGCATCGACAGGCGATTGCCTTCCATGCGGGGCGGGCGCTCGACCTTCGCGTGGGCCTCGAGTTCTCGCAAGATTTCCGAGAACGCTGAGTGCCCGAGGTCCTGATGCTGGCGCTCGCGCCCACGGAAGATCATGGTGAACTGAACGCGATTACCGTGGTCAAGCCACTCTTTCGCGTGGGCCACCTTGATTTCACGGTCGTGCGCATCCGTCCGGGGTCGCATCCGAACTTCCTTGATCTTCTCGGTCTGCGGCTTGTGCTTTTGCTTGGACTGGCTGTACTTGTACTTGCCATAGTCCATGATCTTGCACACCGGCGGACGCTCGGTTGGCGACACCTCGACCAGATCGAGGCCGAGATCGCGGGCCCGCCGCAACGCCTCGTCGGTCGGAATCACGCCCAGCATGCCGCCGTTCTCGTCAATCACCCGGACCGGTGAAAGACGGATCTGCTCATTGCATCTCAAATTCTTAATGGCCGCCACCTTCCTTTCTGACTCACGTTCGCATTAACCCGCGCTCGCCGGCGCCGCCCCCACGGGCGAGCCGTGGCCCGGTACGCTCTCGTTCCGCAGCAACTCGATCAGGCCCACCACAGTGACGTCGCGGGCCGCGCCGCCGTCCCGGGCGTTCAGGTTGATTCGGCCGGCCGCGGCCTCCCGTTCACCCACCACGCCAATGTACGGGATTTTCATCGCCCGCGCCCGGTGCTTCTTCGGGCCGATCTTCTCGGGGCAATCATCCACCTCAACCCGGATGCCGGCCGCCCGCAGCGTCTCGCCCAGTTCGCGGGCATAGGCCGCGCTCGGTTCGCTGATCGACGCCACGACGATCTGGATCGGCGCCAGCCAAGTCGGGAACGCGCCCGCGAAGTGCTCGATCAGGATGCCAATGAACCGCTCCATGCTGCCAAACGGTGCGCGGTGGATCATCAGCGGCCGATGGGCTCGATTGTCGCTCCCGATGTACTCCAGCCCGAATCGCTCAGGCAGGTTGTAGTCAAGCTGCACGGTGCCCAACTGCCACTCTCGGCCGATGCAGTCCTTCACGACAAAGTCGATCTTGGGGCCATAGAACGCGGCCTCGCCCTTCTCCTCGGTCGCCGGCAGGCCGGCCTGCGCCGCCGCCTGCCGAAGCGCGTCCTCGCACAGACGCCACCCCTCCGGATTCCGGATGAATTTCGGGTCGTCCGGGTCGTGCAGTCCGATCCGCACCCGGTAGTCCGTCAGGCCGAGCATTTCCAGCACGTAGCGCGTCAGGCTCAGGCAGCCGGCCAGCTCGGGTTGCACTTGCTCCGGTGTGCAGAACAGGTGGGCGTCATCCTGCGTGAAGCCGCGCACGCGCGTTAATCCGGACAGCTCACCCGACTGTTCATACCGGTACACGGTGCCGAACTCCGCCAGACGCACGGGCAGGTCGCGGTAGCTGCGCGGCTCGCTCGCGTAGATGCGCACGTGGTGCGGACAGTTCATCGGCTTGAGCAGGAAGCCGTCTTCGACTCGCAGGTGCTCGCGCAGCACGTGCAGGTTGTGCTCTTTCGAGCCGGGCCCGCGCAGGTAGCGTCGCTTCGCGTCCGTGCCCGCATCGGCGCACAGTTCGCCCCAGAGCATCGGATTAGCAATCTGAAGCTCGGCCAGTAGCTTCTCCTCGTGGCCCGTCATCGGCTGATCATCCGCCCGTTCCAGCGTCGCGATCCAGAGTTCATTGAGCAGCCGCGCCGAGTCGCTCTCGTACAGCGGAGGAAACTGTGCGTCGCGGTAGTAAGGGAAGTGCCCGCTGGTGCGATACAGCTCCAATCGGCCGATGTGCGGCGAGAAGACCGGCTGGTAGCCCTGCTCTCGCAGCTTGCTTCGAAGGTGCTCCTCGAGCAGCAATCGAATGGTGGCGCCCTTCGGCTTCCAGAGCACGATGCCGCTGCCGACCAGAGGATCAATCGTGAAGAGTCCGAGCTCCTGGCCGATGCGGCGATGATCGCGCTGCCGAGCCTGCTCGAGTTGTTGCAGGTAGGCGTCGAGTTCCTTTTGCGTCGGAAACGCGGTGCCGTACACCCGCTGAAGCTGCTGCTTGGTCGCATCGCCGTGCCAGAACGCGCCCGCCACGTTCAGGAGTTTGAATGCGCCGATTCGACTCGTGCTGGGCACATGCGTGCCCATGCAAAGGTCTTCCCAGTATCGCCCCGGTTCAGCGCCGGTGACGTAAAAGCTCAGCACGTCGCCTTCTGCCCGCTCCGCGTTGTCGATCTTGTACGGGTTTCCTTCCGCCCGCAGCTTAGCCATCGCCTCCGCGCGCGGCATCTCGTACCGCGTGAACGGCCGATCGTCCGCGACGATCTGCGCCATCCGCTCCTCGATCGCCGGAAAATCGTCCGGCGTCAGTCGGCGCGGCAGATCGATGTCGTAGTAGAACCCGTTCTCGACCGGCGGGCCGTACACCAGCCTGGTGTCGGGGAACAACGTACAGATTGCCTCCGCCATCACGTGCGCCGTGCTGTGACGAATGATCCGCAGCGCGTCCGGGCTGTCGCCTTTGGCGGTGATGATCTCGATGCGACAGTCGCCGGGCAGTCGCGCGGACATGTCGATCACGCGCGGCGGCTGGTCACCGACGATCACCCGCGCGCCGATCGCCGCCTTGGCGAGCCCCGGGCCGATTCTGGCCGCGACGTCGCTCGCGCGGCAGCCGTCGGGCATCGCCAGTACCGTTCCGTCAGGCAGGGTGACTTCAGGCATTGATCGTCAGGCCGTCGATGGGAATCGGGCGGCCGCACTGCGCGCGTTGCGCCGTTGGAGTGAGAGGCGATTCATGGGTAAACGTGCTGCCAACTCCCTCATGACCAGATCATCGGCGGACAAGCCCATCGCGCACCGCGACCGTCGGCGAAAGCAGGGCTGTCTGCCGCCGTTCACGTCACGTTTGGGGGTGCGATGTCATCATGCGCCGTATATCGGTAGTTCTTGGCCAAGCCTGGTACGTTGACCATACCCGCCGGCCGCCGCGGGCGTCAAGCCGTGCCGGCCGAAAGCCTATGCCGGCAGGCTGAATGCGAACGCCACAGGGCTTGCCAGTCGCTTGTAATCGACCACCGCCATCACGATCGAGTCCGTCAACGAGCCCGCGTTGAACGCGATGCGATCGTTCTCGAGTGCGGACGGGTCCGCGTACAGCTCGAACGGCAGCAGAGGTTCGCCGAACGGCGGCACCGACCCGGGAACCAGGCCGGTCCGCTCGAGCAGTTCCGTTGGCGTCGCGAACCGCGTGTGGCGGGCGTTGAATCGCCTCCGAATCGCGGTTGAGTCCAGTTTCCGGGCTGCGCTCAGCACGAAAAGCCGGAAGCTGTCGTCCACACGCAGCAGAAGTGCCTTGCCCCCCACCCGCAACTCCTCCCCGCGCGCCTGTGCTGATTCCTCGCTCGTCCGCGTCGGGGCATGCTGAACATGGCGGTACACCACGCCTTCGCGGTCGAGCCAGTCGCGGAGTCGAGCAAATACATCCGTCACGTCGCACACTCGCAGAGGCCAGTATCGAGCGTTGATGCAGCTTTGTCCAACGTGAATGACCCAGGCGCGTCCGGCAATCGTCGCGGATATAATGTCAAGACCATGTGGTGGCAGTACGTCATTGTCGCTGTCCTGATCGCCTGGGCGCTTTGGCGCATCGTTCGACCGACCGGCCGCCACAACTCGGGATGCGCCGCGGGCGATTGTGTCACTCAAGGTTCCGGCGTGCTGGCAGACCGTCGCCCCGTCGCCAGGGAGCTCGTTTCACTCCGCGTCGGGCCCGTCCGCGGACCGGAGGGCACTGGCAACCCCCCGGTCCATGGCGCGTCGAAGTGCTGAACGGTCGCACGATCATCGTCACAGGCGCGGGTCGCGGCATCGGTCGGGCCATCGCGCGCCGCCTTGGGGCGTCGCGGGCAAATGTGGTCGCGGTCGCCCGCAACGAGCGGGAACTCGATGAAACCCGGCGCATGGTCGAGCGCGACGGCTCCCGCTGTCTGGCCGTGCGCGCGGATGTTGCCCGGACAGACGACGTCGACCGCATGGTCCAGGAAACCATGCGGGCATTCGCACGCATCGACGGCCTCGTCAATAACGCTGGCATGGCCGTTCTCTCGCCGATCGACGCTCTGGAGCCCGAACACTTCGACGCCTTGGTTGCCAGCAACATTCGCTCGGTCTTCCTGTGCTGCCGCGCGGTCTGGCAGACCATGCGCGAGTCCGGCGGCGGCATGATCGTCAACGTATCCTCTCTGGCGGCGGACGACCCTTTCCCCGGCTTCGCCGCCTACGGCGCAACCAAGGCGTTCGTCAACACGTTTTCGCAGGCCCTGCACGCCGAGGGAGTCCCCGTCGGCATCCGCGTCTACTGCGTCGCTCCCGGGGCCGTCGAGACCCAGATGTTGCGAGGGCCCTTTCCTGACTACCCGGCGGAACGCACCCTCGAGCCTGACGACGTGGCCGCACTGATCGAGGGCCTGTTCGCCCCGGCCGCCCGGCACATCGGCGGGCAGCCCATCCGCATCCGTCGCACCTGAACACGCCTCGATCGGCCGGCGATTGCTGCCGGACCGGTTGTAGATTTCGGCCGATGTCGCCCGATATGCCCGATAATGAAGCCACCACATGCAGCCATCTTGAAGACCGCGCGCCGCACAGTCATGAGCGCGTCGCTTCCGGCGGTGGTAGTGTCGGTTGCCGCCGCGGCGGGGCCTGTCACTCCGCCGCCCGCCGACCAGGTGCAGTGCATCAAAGGTTCGGCGGTCCGACTGGATTTCGACCTTTGGGCTGGCCGGGGTCCGCTGACGGCGGTCGACCTCTGGGTAACTGCGGATCAATCGTTGACATGGAGAACGGCCGACACCCCGGCAGTCACGGAGTCGACGGTCGTGTGGACGCCGCCACGCGACGGTCTGTATGGGCTTTATCTGGTGGTCGCGAACGCCGCCGGCGCGTCCTCGGACGCGCCGACTCCCGGCACCGCGCCGCAGCAGTGGATTCTTGTCGATCGCACGCCTCCGCACGTCACATCCGTGACGGCCCGCGTCGATCGCGCCTTCGCGTCCAATCGTCGCGTCGACATCCGCTGGCGCGCCACCGACGCGCATTTGGCGGAGCGCCCGATCGGGCTGTTCTATCAGACGCCCGGCGATTCACTCTTTATCACCATCAATCCATCGTTGCCGAATGACGGCGCGTATGGTTGGACCGTCCCACATGATGTCGTCGGCCCCATCACGTTTCGGGTCGTCGCTCGCGACCGGTGCGGTCTGGTCGGCGAGGCGTTGAGTTCCCCGGTGACGCTTCCGGAAGTCGAGTCTCCCCTGGCCGGTGCCCTTCCCGCTCCGGATTCGCCCGGGCAAGCTGGAAGGAGCGGTGACGATTCGGACCGCGCGCCGGCGGCTGCCCCGATTGCTCGTGACGTTGAACGGGATGGTCTGCTCGATGCTGCCGACGCGGCTGCTCGTCAGCGGCGGACCGACGCCCAGATTCGCTGCAAGCTGGGGGATCGCTTCGCCGAGCGCGGCGAGTGGGACCTCGCCGAAGAGCGGTACCGCGAGGCGCTGGAGATGGATGCCCGATCGCAGGCCGCCCGCCGTGGACTGGCCATCGCGCTGCTGCGGCAAAGGCGATACGAAGCGGCTCAGAAGGAGTATGATGCCATCCTCGCCGCGAATGGCGACGACATCGAGGCACTGCGCGGTCGTGCGACCGCCCAGATCGGACGGAGGCAGTATCGCTCCGCCGGAAACACCCTCGACGCGTTGTTGAAATTGCGGCCGAACGATGTAGAGGGTTTGCTCGCGGCCGGCGACGTCGCCATGTTCACCGGCGACTCCGCTGCCGCACGCCGTGCGTGGGAGCGCATTCGCTCGCTGGACAACGTGCCCCCCGAGGTCACGAAACGCGTCGATGAGCGGATCGCGCTGCTGATCGCCAATGCGACGCCTTGAGATCTCAATCGCCACGGGTGCCGGCGACGGACTGGCGACTTCGGAGGGACTCGAATGGCTGCCAAGCGTGGCGCTGCATCGCCGACCGGATCCCGCCGGGAGCCATTCCCGATCTACGCCATCGTCGGCACCGATTCGTACCTCATCAGCGAGGCTCGCCGCGACATTCTCAGAAAGGCCCTCGGCAGCGACCCGGACCCGATGGCCATCTGCGAGTTTGAAGGTCGCACCGCCGCGCTGGCCGACGTCTTGGACGAGCTTCGTTCGCCATCGCTGCTCGCCCCCCTGCGGGTCGTGATCGTCCGCGATGCCGATCCCTTCGTTTCCGCTGCTCGCGGGAGCCTCGAGCAGTACCTCGAGGAGCCAAGCACGACAGGCGTGCTCGTGCTGCAGGTTCGCACGTGGCCGTCGAACACACGCCTGTATCGAGCCACACAGGCGATCGGCAGGAACATCGCGTGCGAGGCGCCGAAGCGCGCCGCGCTGCCGGCCTGGATCAAGGCTCGCGCCTCCGAGGGATATGGCTGCGTTCTGGCGGCAGGAGCGGCCGAGCGCCTGGCCGATCTTGTCGGCAGCCAGTGCGGACGGCTGGATGCCGAACTCGCCAAGCTCGCCTCCTACGTCGCCCCGGCCGCCCAGATCACCCGCGCGGACGTGGATGCGCTGGTCGGTTCGAGTCGTGAAGAGAAGGTCTTCGGCATCGCCGACGCCATCGTCGAGCGCCGGCCGGCGACCGCTCTGGCGATGTGGCATCAGGTGCTCGCCACCGACCGCGACGCCCCCTACCGTGCCATGGGAGGCCTCGCGTGGGGCTTCCGCCGGCTCACCGCTGCACGACGTATGCTCGAGTCAGGCGAAAACGAAACGGCCGTCGCACGCGCGGCCGGATTCTGGGGCCCGCCCGGCGATTTTTGCAAATTGATTAAGCGTCTCAGCGTCGCGCAGTGGGAGGACTCGCTGACCGCCCTGCTGTCGGCCGACATCGGAACCAAGACTGGCCTGACGGAGACCGAGCGGGCGGTCGAACGGATCATCGTGCGGATGTGCGCGCCTCCCGCGCGCAGCCATCGCTAGAGAGCATTGCCATGGATGGGTTTCGACGATTGGCGATCGGATGCGCCCTCTGCCTGACCGCATGCAGTCAGTCCTCTCGGCCGGAGTGGCTCAGCCGGCTGATCCTTCGCGAACCCGCACGCGCTGACGCTCCGCCGGCACCGGCCATCGCGCCGGACGCGCCCGCCGTCATTGCGGCTCCCGACGACGATGTCGAGCAGCGCGTCAACGCGTACACTCAGGCGTTCGAACCGGACGACTTCAACAGCAAGATCGCCAGACAGGCCGCGCCGCGTTCGACGGGCGCAACGCGCGCCCGCTTGCAGCCGCCCGCCGAGACGGGAATCGACGACGCCGTGGCCGAGTCGCCTCCGCGCCCGGTTCGGCGGGTGCCTCGCCCCGAGCCGATTCGGATCGAGCCGCAGTCCCCGTCCGACCGCCCGGTTGCGGCCGAAGCCGATACACAACCACCTTCCTCGCTGGCTCAGGCCGACCCTCCCCCTTCCGATTCGTCGCCCCCCGATCGACGCGACCAGCGCGCCACCGCCTCCGGTGCTGCCCCTCCGGCCATCACGATTGACGACCCGGCTGCGCCGGCCGCGGCTCCGATCCCGACGCCCGCGCTCGTCGCCGAGCCCACGTCGCCGTCACCGCCCGCCCGCCAGACCGCGCCGCGGGTTCGGTCGCTCTCCGTTGCTGCCGACGCAAGTGGGCCGTCGACCGCCATTACCATAGATCCGGGTCCAGCGCTCCCCCAGCGGTCTTCCGACCCTCGCGCGACGACCCCGATGGGTGCGTCGACGTCAGGTTCATCCGTGCTGGGCGACCTGGAAGCAGCCGTCGCCGGAAGCCCTAACGATCTCGACAAGCAGATGCGATTGCGAATGATGTACGTGGCGCTCGGGCAGGACGGCAAGGCGCTCGCCGAGACGCCGGGAATGAGCCGCGATGTGCTCGAGACCGTGCAGGGTCTCATTCGCCCGCTGATCGCGGCCCGAACGGCCGATCCAGGCGACCCGGCTCGCGCGGCGGCGCGACAGTTGGCAGCGGTCGAACAGCTTCAGCAGAATCTCCGTTCGCGCGCCGAACTGTCGATCCCTGCCATGGCGCTGTGCAGCCAGATTGACACCTTCGGCCGATACGATGCGATCGAACCGCCCGCACTCCCGGTGCGATCGCGGGCAACCTACTGGCTCTACGTCGAGGTCGCCAACTATCGCTCCGAGCAGACCGCGCGCGGCGACTACCGCACGCTGTTGACCATGCGCACCAGCCTGCTGACGCGCGACGGCCGCGAAGTTTGGACCCGGACCGACCGCCAGATTGAGGATCTGTCGAGACGGCCACGGGCCGACTTCTTCCTGTCGCTGCCGTTTACGCTGCCTGATACAGTCGAGCCGGGCGAGTACGTGCTCAAGGCCGAGATCGAGGACGAGCTCGGCGGCAAGGCCAACAGCCGGGCGCTCGATATCCGGGTTGTGTCAACTGCGGAGTCCACCCGTGCCACTGCGGATCGCGGCGCCCGCTGACACCGCCGGGCCTGACCGCCCGCGGGCAAGGGTCGCGATGCAAACGATCGGCAGCACATCCTGGCCGAATCGTCATCAGCGCGCGTTCCAGCGTCTGGCGGCGCACTTGTCCGCCATGTCCGGGAAACCGATCGTGCTGATCGTCGGACCGGGCGCGGCCACGCGCGTGATGCGACCGTTCCTCGCCAACGGCGCCACGCCGCGATCTGGTCCGGGCCGACTCCTGACCGACCTCGCCAGGTTCGCCGACCAGCTCCTGCGACGCCTGCCGTGGATGCGCCTGGTGTCTCTCGAGCCGGCCGAACTCCGCGCCGCTCTCGACCGGCCGGCCCACTGGATGGTCGTCGATCGCTCGCCGCGCGTCTTGCGCGCCGTAGCCGACGACATCCCGGATGCGGAGTTTCTCGAGATCGACATCGCGCGCCAGGCGATCCCCCGACAGGCCGACGTGGTCGTGGCGTTCAACGTCATCCCGCGCACCGACGATCCGCCCGCGGCCATGCGGCACGTGGCCGCTGCCGTGCGACCGGGTGGATACCTGCTCGTCGACGATCGCTCGGCCGGGCGCTGGCTGCCGGGTCCGCCGGAGTTTGAGAAAGTCGACGAGAAGCTCTACCGCCGCCTGCCGGCGGCGCCGGGGTGACCGATTGTGCTATAATGCATTCGACGTCAGATCGTCCGGGGGCGAAATGGTTTCGACCGGGTGAGTTGACGGAAAGGTGGCGTGTCGAGGTTGTCAGGTGGCCTCGTTAAACCCCTGGCGAAAACTTTAAATGGCGACAATCTGTACGCCATGGCTGCCTAACTAGGCCGCCCGTCGAGTTGCCGACGCCCGCTAGGCAACGAGACGCCATTAGCGGGCTGGTCTCCGAGTCCTGCTCGGCAGCGAGGAGACGAGAACTTGTCGAGCTGGTCCGCCCGGAAGCCTGTCGTTCGGCGTCCGGGCAGATGACGACAAACGAACGACTACACACGTAGAGGCCTCTCCTGAAGCACTTTGGGACGCGGGTTCGATTCCCGCCGCCTCCAGTAGCCGCAGATTGCCGGACCCGCCCCGGCCGCGCGGGCGGCCTCATGCCGCTCGCGCTCGGCGGTTGATTCACATCGCCGCAAATCGTACGATTTCAGCAGTCCTCGCCGTCCGGGTTTCCTCGCGACAGACAGGGTATGGATCATGCCATCGAATCTCCGTTGGTGCGCGCTGGTCCTCGCGGTGCTTCCGGTCACCCTCGGCATGCAGGGCGGTTGCCCGGGCGGCGGCCCGCCGCGACCGGACTTTTCATCTCTGGCCGGGCTCTGGCAGATCACGCGCGGACAGGTCCGCCTGACGCTGGCCGGCGGCGCAACCGACGGCAGCGACTGGCAAGGCGGGTCCGGTTCGGGCGAGCTGCTCCCGATCGACCTCGACAGCGTGGCGCCGCCATGGCGCCCCCTCGCCGAACAGTGGAATCAGCACCTTGCGAACCTCAACGCCTCGCTGGATGCGGCCTTCCCCGCGCAGGTGATCATCGCCTTCCCCCGCTTTGCCACCATGCGGCTGACCAACGCGGCCGAACCGACCCGCACGATCGAAGGACTCATCAACAACCAGGCCCAATACTTGTTCGCCGGTGACCTGTCCGGCGGCGGTCAAGGCAGCGATCAGGGCGGCGGGTTCGGCCTGTCGGTCGCCACGATCGAAGGCTCGTTCAACGTGGAGGCCCGCACCACCAGCGGCAGAGTCGCACGGACGCTGATTCTCGTTGTTGCCGGCCCCCAAGGCGCTGTCGGACTTTCGATTCAGATCAGCGTTGACTACACCGGCCAGCGCATCGCCGACGCCCCGCCCGCCACGCAGCCGGTCACGGGCCAATCGGGCTGACCGGTCCTTCGGCTCCTCCCGGCGAATTGGGCGACGTCGCGAACGCATGCCGGCGTCGCGGGAGACGGCCTCGCGCGCCAGCCGGCCGGCGCAAGCTCCCAACACGAGAGCATGCGTCACGTGCTCGGCGACTGCTCGGCCACCCGACCGGGCCCGACCGCCGTGCGTTCGGCGACACCTGGGGCGCGAAGCCACCGCTCATTTTGTAATTGCAATACGAGGCTGAACACGGTAAAAGTACAGTGGTACTCAAGGGGTTCGGCCGAGAGCCACCCGCGCAGCTGCCCACTCTCGCGGCGACTGGCGTCCGCCCCGTCAGCGGCGGCGCCCCGCAACGCTCGGCTCCGACACCGGAGCACCCGATCCACACGGTCGCAAGCCGACCGTTCGGGAGACACACGATGACCCGCA